>VOFJ01000529.1_pt1 | contig 11559 bp, 9 predicted proteins | sample 5384081 | NCBI WGS metagenome assembly VOFJ01 (sample SAMN12384729, study PRJNA508395) | human gut metagenome | isolation source: healthy gut I | host: Homo sapiens | reverse complement strand
ATCAATTGTACTTCCGTTCAGTTACGTATTGCTGATCCGTCTCAGGCGAAAGCGACCTCATTTTTACAGACGTTATTCTGATGCGTCTTTCGGAGGTTTACCTCATGAAAGCGGAAGCGGAAGCGCAGAGCGGCACAGGGAATGCAAAAGCTACGTTGAATATCCTATTGGCAGCTCGTACCAAAGAAGGGGCCACGCCATTAACCTGCGATTCCTACACAGAAATGAAAGGCCTGTCTGCATTGGAAATGGTTCAACTTCAGACCCGCATCGAAATGTGGGGTGAAAACGGTCTGGAATATTACAACAACAAACGTTGGAATAAGCCGGTAGATCGTAACGGATCCAATGTACACTGGATTAAAGCCACGACCCTGACCGTTCCAAATATGGCTTTGCAGATTCCGGAAGAATCGACGAATTATAATGATCTGATTGTACAGGATAACTAATAAGTTGACCTTTAAAATCAATCAACGTCAACAAATCCGTAAGTTTTAAGGTCTGCGACAGAATTGGGAACGAGAAAGAGCAGAGGAGAGCATATCATTATTCATTTGTCGAACCCAGTTCTGTCGCAATTCTGCTTAAAGTCAGCCAACCTTAACACATCAACAAACTTAAATAATTTAACAACTTTCATTCTACTTTCATTTTTGCCTAACCTTTTTTACTTCTCAAATAATTAATAGGTTAGATTAATCAGTCTCACAGCTGGCCAGGGCGGAACCGCAAGTTCCGCCTTGGTTTTTGTTTAATAAGTCCGTGTCTCCACAATACGACACTCCGACAAAAGCCGGAAAATCAAGCCGGAAGGGTAGCTGGCGAATTGCTGCCACTACCCTCCGGCTTTTCTAGTATGCCCAAATAAATTATTATCGGGCTTTTTAAGACAATACTAATAATGTTGTTTATAGGCTAACAAATACGCTGTTTGGGCACTAAAAAGGCGTGCTTCAAACGAACGATTAATTCGATGATACTAGCCACTAAAAGCTATATATCATTCAGTTATCGGCGTATTTGTTATTAACCTTAAACAATTAATTATGAAAGGAACTCTACGATTGTTTTTAGTGCTGTGTGTCACAGTGTTAAGCATGACGCTGGTTCAGGCGCAGGAGCGGACTTACTCCGGCGTGGTGAAGGGCAGTGACGGGCAACCGATCATCGGCGCCAGCGTGGAAGTGGTGGGTACCACCGTAGGTACTTCGACGGGCCTTGACGGTGACTACACCATCAAAGCCAACCAAGGGAGCAAGATCAAATACTCCTTCCTGGGCACGAAGTCGGTAACTGTTACCGCAGGTAGTAGTACTACCATTAACGTCACCCTCGAAGACGATGCCACGGCATTGGACGAGGTTGTAGTACAGGCTTTCGGTACGATTAAGAAAAAAGACCTGACGGGCTCAGTCAGCTCGATCGACTCGAAGCTGATCAGCTCGCAATCTAACTCGACGCTGTCACGTGCGTTGGAGGGAGCCATTCCGGGTATCCAAGTATCTTCTGTCGACGGCCAGCCCGGTTTCGATATGGGTATCCGTGTCCGCGGTATCGGTACTGCCAAGCAGAACAACGCGAATGCGCTGGTTGTAATCGACGGTGTGCCTAACACGAACTCGAACGCACTTCCTCGATGAACCCGAAAGATGTCGAATCGATCACGGTATTGAAGGATGCCGCTTCGACCGCCCTGTGGGGTTCGCGCGGTGCCAACGGCGTCGTGATGGTAACGACCAAGAGCGGCCAGCAGGGTAAAGCGAAGATCACATTCGAAGGCAAATGGGGTATCAACATGATCGGCAGCAAACGGCATGAAAAGATCCGACGATCCGGCCAGATTACTACGAATGAATGCCTGGCAGGCGATTTACAACTCGGTACGTTACGGAAGCAAGGAATTAGTACCAGACCAATTTTCAGCAATCCGAACATGAGCCATGAGGATGCGGCCCTGTTCGCCAGCCAGCACCTGTTCGACTACACGGGAAGCACGAAACTTTCAGGGTTTGCCAGGAAAACCCTTTGGGCAACTGGATGTATTACAACGTTCCGGGGCGCCAAATACGAATCTGACCACCGGCAGGGTTCCAACACCTCAGGCTCGACGATGCTGGACGCCTACCTGATCGATCCGACCACCGGCAAACTCAATGCCGAACGCCAATTGCTTTGGAATGTCGACGACTGGCGCGACCTCGTCTACAAGCGGCAGTTCCGCCAGGAGTACACGTGACTGCCAGCGGTGCCACGGACAAGACCGACTACTTCCTCTCCGCCGGTTGGCTGGATGACCCGTCTTATGTCGAAGGATCGATCTTCAACCGTTACAACCTCTCGCACCAACATCAATTCACAAATGACCAAATGGCTGAAGGCCGGACTGAACATGGCTTACAGCCGCCGGGCCACGCAGTCTCCTGCAACGCGCTACGGCCGTAACCCGGGCAGCGCCGTCGCCAACGTATTCCGGTGGGTGAACGGTCAGAGCGCCCTGATTCCGCTCTTCCAACGCAACGCCGACGGCTCCTACATCCTGGATGCCGCAGGCAACAAACAATACACCTCTGCAGCGGAACAGAACGGATCGGTAGTCGGTCCGACCGGCGGTCCCACCTCGACCGCAAATCTGGATTACATCCTGAACCACGACAAGGACGAGACGATCTCAACGACATCAACATCCGCGGTTATGTGGAAGCCAAGTTCCTCAAAGACTTCACATTCCAGGCCAACCTTTCGACCGACCAGACCTTTGCGATGCGCAGCCGCTACTGGAACCCCGTAACCGGCAGTGCCGTATCGACCGGCGGCGCATGGGGCCAGAACTACAACGAATACAACAACATCAACACGCAGCAGACCCTGAACTGGGCCCACGATTACGGCAAGCACCACGTAGACGCCCTGATCGGGCACGAGTTCAACTGGAACCGCGGTTACAGCCTGAACTACAAGACGCAAAGTTCGATCATTCCCGACTTCCAGGCATTCACGAACTTCCTCGCACTGAACGGCGGCGCCACTTTCAGCGGCATCGGAGGCGGTATCGATGAGGAAGCTCTCGAAGGCTACTTCATGCGGGCGAACTACAACTTCGATAACAAGTACTATGTAACGGCTTCGATTCGTGCCGACGGTTCTTCGAAATTCCGCTACAACGACACCCGCTGGGGCACCTTCTGGTCCGTAGGCGGCGCATGGCGTCTTTCGGGCGAATCCTGGCTGGCCGATGCGACCTGGCTGACAGACTTGAAACTGCGCGCCGACTACGGTATAATGGGTAACCAGAATGGTGTGGACCGCTACTCGGGCTATCAGACCTGGAGCTACGGGGCCAACGGATATACTTCACAGCGGGTTCTTAAACCAACGTCGTTCCGGCCAACATCACGTTGGGTCTCGGCAACTACGTAAACTCCGGCCTGACCTGGGAGAAGAAAAAGACCTTCGACGTCGGCCTCGACTTCCGCCTGTGGGACCGCTTCTACGGTACGATCGACTACTACAACATCACCGTCGACGACATGATCTGGGCTCAACCGATCGCCATCAGTCTCGGCCAGCCTTCGATCGACCGCAACAACGCGAAGATGCGCAACCAGGGTATCGAGATCGAATTGGGCGTAGACATCATCAAGACCCCGGATATCCTCTGGTCGTTCTCTGTAAACGGCACGCACTACACCAACAAAATCATCGGTGTCCCCGAAGGAATCGGAACCGAAGCTTTGAACGGGGGTTGGACGGCAGGAGTCGATGCCTGGAGTAAAGGCGGCGGCGGAGCTGTTGGAAACATCGTTTACCTGCGCGGTAAAGGCAAGGACCTGTACAACATGTACCTGTTCAAATACGGCGGCGTAGACCAGGCTACCGGCCTTCCGCTGTTCGCTTCCACCGTGTCTTCGTCCAACATCGACAAGTTGCAAAAGGCGTCGCACGTCTATGGCGACATCAAGGAGGGCAATGTAGTCTATACGACCGACTACTCGCTGGCCACGCGCCAGGAGATCGGCTCGGCTACTCCGAAACTTATCGGCGGTTTCAATACCTCTTTCCGTTGGAAAGACCTCGACTTCGCGGCTACTTTCGCATTCCAGATCGGCGGTAAGTTCTTCAGCAACGAATACGCACTCAACCTTTATAACAACCAGAAACTGGCCGGCGCACTTTCCGCTGAAATGAAAGGCAATACCTGGACCCCGGACAACACCGGAGCCAAATTCCCGATGCAGATGTACGGAACCACTTACACCAACGGTGCCGAAATCGGCAGCTGGATGTATACCGACATGTCGCTGTTCAGCGCCTCGTACCTAAACGTGAAGAACCTCACCCTCGGTTACAACTTCCCGCAGAAATGGATGGACAAGATCGGTATCGGCGGTATCCGCGTATACGCTTCGGCCGACAACGTGTGGATGTGGACCCAGCATGCCGGCATCGACCCGCGCATGTCGCTGGTCGGCGGTTACGAAGTAGGTGCCTATGCCTATCCCTACATGCGTACCATGTCCCTGGGTGTTAACGTAACTTTCTAAAACCTCAAACAGTATGAAAAAGTATTTAATAGCGCTTGCGTTGGTGGGATTCGCGACCACTTCGTGTTACGAAAAACTGAATATCGCGCCCCCCAACCGGATTACGAACGACCAGATCCAGGAGCTGCTGAAAAGCAACCCGGAAAAGGCGGAAGCGATCATGAGCAGTGTCGCCGCCGGCATGGTGCCCCTGTTCCACGAAAAGGACATCCGCGACATGGGTAGTGCCGATACACGTTACTACAACTATGCCGATGTCGCCTGCATGCGTAACCTCGAAGCCAACGACATCGCTGCGATGGGTACGGACCTCAGCGGCAGTGTCTGGGGTATGGCGGAATACAACCTCATCACCGTATTCGGCGAACATGACGACAAAGTTCCTCCCTACTGGTACCTGTGCTGGGACAACATCACCGCAGCGAACAAATTGCTGGACAACCTCCCCATGTCGACCGTAGGCGACAACAAAAAGCTGAAACAGTACCGGGCGATGGGTCTGGTTACGCGGGCGTATTTCTACAACTACCTGATGGAGAACTTCCAGCAGGCCTACATGCTCGACGGACAGGCCAACTACGACAACAAACTGGGTATGATGCTCTACACCTCTTTCGATCCCCAGCAACCGTACAAGGCCCGCGCTTCGGCAGCGGAAACCTACGATTCGATCCTGAAATGGTCGAAGGAGGCCGTAACGCTGATGAAGGAGGCAGAGGTAGGCTATACCAGCGATATCACCGATATCGACCTGGGCGTCTGCAACTTCAACCTGCTGCGGGTAGCGCTGTGCGCAGGCGATTGGACGACCGCCATTACCGCCGGCAACGAACTCGTAGCGCAGTACACGAAATTCATCCCGAAAGCCAACTACGGCTGGCAGGGAAGCAAGACCGGCAACCTGCAGAATCCGATCAGCATTCCGGCATCCGGCAACTACTTCCTCAATGTAGAAAAGAACCCGGAGGTAATCATGGGCTGGCCTTACGCCCAGGCTGCTGTTCAGAGCGTGGGTAGCAGCAACATCGAACCGACCTGTATCTGGATGAACCCGTTCGGCAAAGGCGGCGGCGGACTGTTCAGCGCCATCGACCAGTCCCTCTACAACAAGATGGACGACGACGATTACCGCAAAAACCTGTTCGCAACGACCGCTTACGGCAGCTACGCCTATCCGCCCAACGGAACGCGTGCAAACGTACCTGCCTGGGTGAACTTCAAATGGGCCAACACTTACGGCATTGCCGGCAAAGCAGGCGAAGCGCTCAGCAGCAGCACGGTAGACCAGGTCGGCCAGTATGTGATGCGCGCTTCGGAAGCTTACCTGATGCTCGCCGAGGCCCAATACCGCAGCGGAGCCACCGGCGATGCGGCAACCACGCTGAACAAACTGATCAGCGCCCGTACCGACGGTGCGAAAGATGCTTCCAACTACAACGGCGGCGGCGACCTGTGGGAGATGATCAAACTGCAGTACCGCATCGAGATGTGGGGCGAAGGCCGCGAGTTCTACAACAACAAGCGTTGGAACATTCCGATCAACCGCAACAAGGATTACCATCCGAACGCAACTACGCTTACCTTCCCTGTCAGCGGGATGGTTTGCAAGATTCCGGAAAACGAGATCAACTACAACCCGCTGGTTGTACAGAATCCTTGATCTCGCTGATTAATCTAACTTTCCTTCAGGGCAGAACCGCAAGTTTCTGCCCTGATTTTTTTATATCCGTCCCAAACGGCCTTTGCAGCATGTTTCGCTGATATTTCAAATGTTTTACTAACTTTGTTTGCCAAACTAACTCCAATCGCATCCAAACATCTGAATATGAAAAGAGACTTCGCAAGCCGTCTGCTGTTCCCGCTGTGCGGGATGTTGGCACTGACCGTGACCAGTTGCAACAAAACAGCAAAAGATCAACCTTCCCGCCACCGGTTCATCCACAACAACGACGGCAGCGACGCGCTGCTGAACCGTTGGTTCGGAGGACATCCGGCCCACAAAGCCGACATCGACCGCTATGTGGATATGGTCGCCGAAACATCGAAAGGCCGCACACAAGTGACCACATTTATGATGTGTTCCGGCAGCGATTTCATCTACTACCCCTCTTCCAAATACGGCCGTTACTTCGGGGACGACAAGAACGGCACGATGCCTTATGCCGACAGTGCGACGAAAAAAGTGTGGCAACTGGGCGGACAGAGCGTCCGCAATCTCGAGGCCGAGGGAACCGACGTGATCAAGGCTTCGCTCGAGCGCGCGAAAATGCACGGTATGGAGGCGTTTATCACTTACCGCGTCAATGACCTGCACTTTGCCGATTCGTCATCGGGCAATCCGGCTACGTTCCCCGATTTCTGGATCGAACATCCCGAATACTGGACCGGTGATTCGACCCAGGGATGGCACAGTGCACAGGCTCTCGATTTCAGTTATCCGGAAGTACGGCAGCACAAGCTGAACCTGATTAAGGAGCAACTCGAAAAATACGACATGATCGACGGTTACGAGCTCGATTTCATGCGCTTTATCGTGCTGTTCAAAAGCGGCGAAGGCAAAGAGAAAGCCCCGCTGATTACCGACATGGTGCGTGAAGTGAAACGGACGATCGACTCGCTCTCCGAAGTTCGCGGTCACAAGATCCTGCTGGCGGTACGTGTCCCCGTTACGGTAGAAGGCGCGCTGGAAAAGGGTCTCGACGTGAAGCAGTGGGCCAAAGAGGGACTGATCGATTTTATCACCATCGGCGTACACTGGCGCGGAGACACGGGTATTCCGGTGGCGAAATTCCGCAAGGATTTCGGATACGACGACATTCCGCTCTACGCGTCGATCGACGACGGCGGATACCTGCCGCGTGAATTCTACTCGGACGGCATGTACCGCGGTATGGCTTCGCACATCCTCGGACAAGGCGCGGACGGCGTATACCTCTTCAATTACTATTTCGGCGAAATCAGCGACAGAAAAATAGCCGGCATCCCGTTGTTGGAAGAGGGCGGCCAGGTAACGCGCGCACGGACTCCGGAGCTGCTCAACGAACTCGGTTCGCTCGAAACGCTCAAAGGACGCAACAAGATCTACTGCATGTCGGACGGTGTAACCGATGCATACCGTGCGCTGGGCATCGCTCCGCTGCCCGCAGCGGTAAGCAACGGCCGCGAGACCGTATTGCCCCTCTTTATCGCCGACGACACCCAGGAAACCGTACCGCAGGAGATGATCCTGTTCCTGCGCACCGACCGACCGGCTAAATTCTGGCTCGAAGTGAACGGTGCCGAAGTGACCGAACAGAAACCGGAGTACGTGAAGCTGTATAACCGCGACCGCGGGATGCGCGACGGCGAACAGATGTATGCGTTCATCCTTCCCGCCGGATCGATCCGCAAAGGAGACAATATGATCCGGATGGTCGATAAAACCCTCGACAACTATTTCGTCGTTCAGCGCGTCGAAGTGGCGCTCAAATACGGGGATGTCGAAACGAACGGCTACTTTTAATTCTTTAAATACGGCTTGTCTGCGTTCAATTTTCCGAACCGGACAAGCCGTAATTCCATAAAAATAATACAATCAGGCATGCCGCTCGCGGCATACCGAATTAAATGTATTTTGACCCGAACATGCGATCCAACTCTAAATTTGCCCTGATCACCGCAGCTTTGCTGCTCATGCTGGCAAGTCCGGTAGCCCGCGCCGAAATCCGTTTCTATGTGGCTCCTTCCGGCAGCGATGCCCAGAACGGGACCTCGCCTGCACAGCCTTTGACCGTCCAGCGTGCACAGCAAGCTGTCCGCGAACTCAAACAGCGCGGACCGCTGACCGAACCGGTCACCGTATACCTGAGCGAAGGAGTCTATCCGATCAGCGAAGCGCTGAAATTTACGCCGGAAGATTCGGGTACCGAAACCTGTCCGATCACCTACAAAGCCGCACAAGGTGAGAAAGCCCTGCTGAGCGGCGGCCGAAAGGTTACGGGATGGAAACGTTACAAAGGCAACATCTGGGTAGCCACGCTGCCGGAAGTGCAAGCGGGAGAATGGTGGTTCCGCCAGCTTTACGTGAACGGGAATCTTCGGGGCCGGGCCCGTACCCCGAACCAGGGAGTGTTCGAAGTCAAAGCGACGACCGATACCACCACCAGCCAGCGCAGCTATCAAGTCGCGAGCGATTCGTTCGTATTCAATACCGGCGACCTGGATCCGAAATGGAAGCATCCCGAAAACGGAGAAGCGATCATCTACCACTATTGGACCGATACCCACCTGCCGATCAAGGCTATCGACGGCAAACGCAACGTCATCTCGTTCGGCTACCCGTCGGGTAAGGTGTTCCGCGACGGTTTCGAGGGCGACCTAGCGCGCTATGTGGTCGAAAATATCTACGAAGCGCTCGACCTGCCCGGAGAATGGGTGCTCGAACGCTCCACGGGGCGGCTGTTCTACATGCCGCTCTCCGGAGAAGATATGGCTTCCGCCGAAGTAATCGCCCCGGCGACCGAAGAACTGATCTCGATCAAAGGAGACCCGCTGAACGGGAAATTCGTCGAATACCTCAATTTCGAAGGACTCGGACTCGCCTATTCGAATTTCAACCTGCCGTGGGGAGACTGCAACAATGCACAGGGCAGCGCAAGCGTCAGCGCCTGTGTGAACCTTTCGGGCGCACGCAACTGCTCGTTCGACCGCTGCTCGCTGCGCAACCTCGGAACGTTCGGTTTCGAACTGTTCGACGGCTGCACGTTCAACCGGTTCACCTGCAACACGCTCGAACAGATCGCAGCGGGAGGTTTCCGGCTGCGCGGCGTGGAACCGGGCGGCAACCCGGCCCTGCGCACCGGCAACAACACGATCAGCGACAACACGATCGGCTACTACGGCCTGACCTATCCGTCGGCCGTCGGCGTCCTGGTGATGCACAGCGACTGCAACACGGTTGCACACAACCTGATCCACCACGGCGATTACACGGGCATTTCGGTGGGTTGGTCGTGGAGCTACCTGCGCAGCGCGGCACGCGGCAACCGGATCGAGCAGAACCACATCCACGATATCGGGTACAACAACCTGCTTTCGGACATGGGCGGCATCTACACGCTGGGCCTCTCACCCGGTACCGTGATCAGCAACAACCTCGTGCACGACGTGAACGCGAACCGTTACGGAGGTTGGGGCATCTACACCGACGAGGGGTCGACTTCGATCCTGATCGAGAACAACATCGTCTACCATACCAAGTTCGGCACGTTCAACATCCACTACGCGAAAGACCTCGTCGTGCGCAACAACATATTTGCCCTGGGACGGCTCCAGCAACTTTCGCGCTCGAAGCGGGATCCGCACACGACCGTCTATTTCGAGGGAAATATCATCTACTGGACCCAGGGCCGGTTGCTGGCCGACGAATACAAGTGGCAGGACGAACCGTACAAAATATATGTGAATCCCTATACGCAACCGCGCGATACGAGCGTTACATTCGTAAGCGACTGGAATATTTTCTACAATCCGGACAAGCCCCGCGCGGAGGTCGATTTCAGCGGCCGCACATGGGAGCAGTGGCTCGCCGAAGGCAAGGACCACCACTCGATCTATGCCGACCCGATGTTCGTCGATCCCGGCAGGTTCGATTTCCGGCTGCAACCGGGTTCGCCGGCACTGAAGCTGGGCTTCCGCCAGATCGACCTGTCACAGGTCGGGCCACGGCCGTGCTGCGACGGAAAAGTGCAACCCAAACAATAGATAACACTGTAACAAGACTTTCCCGGTAAGAACCCATCAATAAGAAATTAACCTTATGAAGATCAAACCATTTTTCATTTTCGTACTGGGCCTTTGCCTCGCTCCGGCAATGGCTGTCCCGGTTATCGGCGCCCCCCCTCAGGATCAGGAGTTGCGTGTCGACCCGATGGCCGAGCTGCACCGGGACGCAAAATTTATCGACTCGACCGAATTGACGCTGGTAACCCCGGTACAGTTGGAAAAAACTGCTCAAGGAGAAGCCCGCCGCAGGTTATCTGCTTTGCCGAGCTGCGTGACAAGGAGATCCGCCAATACGATTCGCTACCGGTAATCTGGGCCGAGCGCCCCGTTTCACAACGCAACGTACTGGTAGCTTCGGCACAACCGGGCGAATACTATCCGTGGCAGCTGGGCGTCTATGCGCCTTACAAGAAGCTCGACAACATACGGTTGGTTTTCGGCGACCTGACCAATGCGGCAGGCGATAAGATCAGTGCGGCGGCGATGCAATGCTTCAACATGGGCGGCATCAATCAACACGGGAAACCGTTCACGAACACGATCAACGTCCCCAAAGGCCTTATCCAGGTACTCTGGAGCGGGATCGACATTCCGAAAACCGCATCGGGAACCTACCGCGGCAAGGCGGTGCTGGAAGTGGACGGCGCCGAACCGACGATGATCGACATCACGCTCAACGTAGGAGGACCGGTGCTCGAGAACGGCGGCCGCGACGAAAGCTGGCGCAAAAGCCGTATGACCTGGCTCAACTCGACGATCGGTTTCGCCGAAACACCGACGGCACCCTATACTCCGCTTAAACGCGACGGAGAGACAATCAGCTATCTCGGCGGTACCGTAAAGCTCTCGGCCGATGGACTCCCCGCCAGCATCGTGACGAATTACGACCAGGCGAACCAACTCGACCGCAGCATCTCGAACGAAGTGCTCGCCAAGCCGGTTGCTTTCGTGGTCGAAACTTCGAAGGGAACCGAGAAACTGAAACCGTCAAAAATCGAGTTCCTCAAACAGACCCCGGCCACACTGGAGTGGAAAGTTCTGCTCAAAGGTTCGGACGTAGAAGCGGAATGCCTTGCAAAAATGCTGTTCGACGGAACGATCAACTACCAGTTGAAAGTGACCGCACTGCGCGATGTCCAGGTCAAAGATATCCGTACGGTATTCGATTATACGCACTACGCATCGAAATACATCATGGGCCTCGGTGTGAAAGGCGGTGCACGCCCCGATTCGACGATCGACTGGAAATGGG
>VOFJ01002878.1_pt1 | contig 11592 bp, 12 predicted proteins | sample 5384081 | NCBI WGS metagenome assembly VOFJ01 (sample SAMN12384729, study PRJNA508395) | human gut metagenome | isolation source: healthy gut I | host: Homo sapiens | reverse complement strand
GTTCCTCCAGCCTTTCTGTGGGGATTATCCTTTTTCGTCAATGTTGAGGATGAGCTTGCCTTGCCGGTTAAGCGGCTCAAGATTTCCCTCGATACGGTCGAACTTTTCCGGTTTGTTCCGGTGTCCGGTATGATCCCGATAAATCCGAGCTGCCTTCCTTTTTCGTTAAACAGAGGTATGAAAACCTGTTCGTAGAAAGGATCCTGTAGCTTGTTATTCTCGATGTAATTATATACCTGCGTTTTTGTCCCACGTATTCCCGGAGATAATAATACCAATTCACGTACTCCTCGTTTACCACGTGGTCGAGATAACCGGTGTAAACGTAAAATTTGCCGTCATAATACCCGATAAGAAACAGGCTTTGAAAGATGTGGCCTTGTTTTTTCGAGTTGGACGGGGCTGGATCCCCCGTATGCCACGATAAATTGCAGTTTTGAGAGTGGCGGACATTTTTGCCCCATACCATCTCCTTGAACGTGTCACCCTCGGAGAGCGGGTTGTTCATGTATTCCTGCTGGAATGCCTTTGTACTGATTTTGGATTGAATACGGTTGATGCGTTCCTCCGTGTTCTTTTTCCGGCCAGCTGGATTTGCCCTCCTTGTCTCCACGGATGTTCACGATATCCCAATGGTCGGCTTTTTCACCGGCACGTTTCACGCAGCAGTCGAGAGCGATCAGGTTCCCGCAGAATATCACCAGCAAATCCTCGCTGATGGATCGGGTTGGAAACAGAGCCTCCTCGAACCATTCCCATTTCTTTTTTCAGGATGTCCGGGACTTTCCTGCAGTCCGCATCCGTATCGAAAGTCATCCACGAGAGCCGTGTCCGGACGAACAGCGTCCTTTCTTGTTCCACGGGGTGACTCCAGCGCACCGATAGCCCGGAACGTTGCCCCGGTAGTGAGAGTGAATTCATCTGCCGTCCAGCTCCCGAACTCCCTCAAATCACCATAATATGCCTTTAGCATGGAATTGCTCTCAAAGGCTTTTTTATAAGGTTCCAAAAGCCGGACGGCGTTCTCGTGACTGTTTGAGAAGTAGCACGTTCCTTTTCTTCCCGGTCAGCACGAGGTACATCATACAACATGAACACGATGGTGGATTTTGCCAGCTCACGTGACCACGAGAGAACCTCGTACCATTCCATGTTCGTGGTGATGCGTTTGATTGCCTTTTGTGGAACTTTGGTAAGGGGGTACTTTGCGAACCCGAGAAAAAGAACAGGATCCATTCGATGACGTTTCGCCTCCAGCTTTTTCAGCTTTTTTTCGTTCCACCGGCGAGGTTGTCGGCGGCTTTGTCCCTTTGAGTGAACGGTGGTATTCAGTCCACTTTGTATGCCTGAATATCATCTATTTTACCCATTTCATTTTCTCCTTTATGTACGCATCGAAATAATCACTCAACTCCTTTGCCCTTTCGAGATCCGCTGTCGGAGCCAATCCGAGCAGCCCACGGGACACGTTGTATATCCCCTGATGGAGGCGTCCTGTTCCAATGCCTCAAGGTCAGCCGTCAGTTGCGCCGTATATCGGCCTCCGCCGCTGAGGGATACCGTTTCCCCTCCTCTTTGCCTGCGATGGAGCGGTCGAGTTCATCCAGCTGCGTGAGCGTGGAGCTGATCCGTTCCTCCCGTGTCTGCAGGAGGTTGAGCTTTAAACCCTCCCCATTCCTTGCAACCGGCATTTGTTCACCGTGACACGGGAAACACTCTACCCGGTCGGCAATTTCCTGCTGGGTGATGTTCTCTTTGAGATACATCAATTTCGCCCATTCTTTCCGTTGATTTTGCTTTTCAGTTTCTTCCGCCATAATTGTATCATTTTATAGCCCAAAGGTAAAACCTTGCGGTGAGTGAAAATAATGGTTTTGTAATGGTTTACGTTTAAACTGAAATGGCTGCGGTTTTTAAAAAGTTGAAACGGTTACAGGCCGACGTACAGCCTGTTTTTTACCCTGAATTTTGTCACAAAAATCAAACGAGCGAAATAAGCAAATTAACCTTTGTATTATGATAGAGTTTGTGAACACCTACGGTTTTAGGGATGCTCACCAGCGGAGCCAATTTTGGAGGAGTTTAAAAAAGAATCCCGTGATGCTTCTCGAATCACGATGATTACTCCCTGCCGATTGGCCGGTGGGAAAAATATACGTGTTGAGGGAGGTAAGATTTTAGCCGATGCCGTGTTCGATGAGGGAGATGCCCGTGCCGCAGAGTAAAGCGTAAAGTTGAGAAAATTTGACTTTATCCGTATGGCCTCTATCGGTGCGTGGCCCTCCGGAGGAAAAGCTGATGCCTATGACTTGATGCTCCCCGCGACAAACACTCCCACTGCCGACGAAACGGTTCCAGTGGCAGTTACAATCGGGAGCCAATCACAATGCGCTGGTATTCTATGACAGAGAGCAAACAGATTATCGACCTGAATGATAAGGGTAATCTTATCCGGTTGATAGATCACAGTAATAACCCCAAAAACAATTAAAAATGAGGCGTACTTACAGGAGTATTGAAGCTGCAGGACTCTGCAAGCGAGGCGGAAATCGTAAACCGCCATTCAGGGAATCATTGCCAATGCCGACCGCTTGGAAAAAGAAAAACAAGACGCTGGCCGCCGCAGTGGATAAAATGAACGAGGCCAAAAAGGAATCCCAGAAGCGGGGGGAGGCGGTTTCCTGACCGATGCGGCCATTAAAGACGGACGCTATGATGCGAAAGGCCGTGAGAACCTGCTGAACCTTTTTCGATAAGGATTTCGAGGGAACAAAGGCCATGCTGGCAGCTATCCCGTGTCGTGCAAACGTGGCCGGTCAAATCAACACGGATAAAGGATCCGGTGTGACACTCGGTGATTGGAAAGACAAATCATGGGATGAGCTGGATAAAGCCGGTAAGCTCGTTGAGCTGAAAGATGCTGCTCCGGACTTGTATAAGTCCAAGTTTAAAGAGAAAAAACGTTTCGGTATCGAACCGAATCTGTAATTATTAACCATTAAAGCAAGAATAGAAATGGCAATTCAGAAAGAAATTTGGATGGCGGCTATCGTGGAGGGGTTTATTTGCCCAATAGCTTCCTGAGCAAGGCGTTCAACGCCGATGAGTACGTGAACAACGGCAAAGATTGTTCACATCCAATCGAATGCCGGTGCTGCGTCCGGAACCAAGAAGAACCGAACCAACCTCCCGGCTACGGTAACCAAAAGAACGGATATCGATGACGTTCCCGCTGGATGAATACACCACGGATCCGGTACTTATCCCCTAATGCTGATACGGTGGAACTCAGCTATGATAAACGGGAGTCCGTCCTGCGTCAGGATAAACTCAAGCTGCAGGATGACGTGGCACTTGATTTCATTTTCAACTGAGTCCTGCCGCTGCCGGGTGCGTTGAAACTACCGGTGCGGAGGTTGACGCTTACACGAATAAGGCTACCGGCAAACGTAAGGGTATCTCTGTAAAGGCGGACGTGCTGGCCTTGATGACCAAGTTCAATAACGATGATATTCCACAGGAGGGGCTTATTTGTTTGCTGGATGCACAGATGTACTCCCAGCTGTTGAACAGCCTGACGGAGAACGAGAACACGGCGTTCCTCGCTTCTGCTGATGCGCAGAACGGTATCCCTTGTGGTAAGCTGTTCAGCTTTAATATCATGATGCGCAGCAGGGTTGCCCTTTATACTGCGGCCAAAAGCTCCTAAACATGGGGGTATTGCCGGTGCAGCTACCGATCTCGCCGCCGGACTCTGCATGGCACGAGCAAAGTGTCTGCCGTGCGCTGGGTGAGGTGAAAGCGTTCGAGAACGAGGGTGACGCAACTATTACGGTGATATTTATTCATTCCTTGTACGTGCCGGTGGTCGTATCATGCGGGAGGATAAAAAAGGTGTAATCGCTTTAGTACAAGGGGACCCCTGTGGCAGGATAAGGTTATGGCAGAATTGAAATATTTGGTAATCCACTGTACCGCCACGCCTCAAGGCCGTAAGGTAACGGGGTAACGATATCAGAGCATGGCACACGAACCCGGTAAGCAAGGGTGGCCGTGGCTGGAAACAGGTAGGATATACCGATATGTTTCCACCTTGACGGAACGGTGGAGCGATTGGTTGAGAACAACGAGGACGCACGGGTGGATACGTGGGAGGTTACCAATGGAGCAAAGGGTACAATACCATTTCCCGGCACATTGTGTACGTTGGCGGCGTGGCCGCTGACGGCAAGACTCCCAAAGATACCCGTACTCCCGGCCAACTAAAAGCGTTGGAGGATTACGTGAAAGACTTCCACCGCCGTTTCCCACGGGTGAAATCATCGGTCATAACGAGATTGCGGCCAAAGCGTGTCCGTCATTTGACGTTCAGGCATGGCTCAGGAACATAGGCATTAATCAATAACAAAGCAAAGAGATGGACGGTCTGATGGACTTTTTAACGTTCGCCCTGCCGGGTGGTTTTATCGGTAGCATCTTCACGTGGTTTGTTGGCCGTAGAAAGCAGAACAATGATATGTTATCCCAGCTTCAGGCGTCCATCAATATGCTCAGTGATGAGAACCGGAAGATATTGGATGAGAATATCAAGCTCCGCAGGGAGAATGCCGACCTGAAAGCGAATCAGGAGGAGATGATCCAAAAACTCTCCCGCCTGACCAAAGAGGTGGAGAGATTAAGAAAAGTAATCAATAAACAAACAGGAAATGATAAGAAACCTAATCCGAGGGCAACCCTCACGTGCTAATCATAGCCGTGTTCATCCTGACGGGGTGTGCCACGGCGAAATTAACCAAGAACCGGCAGTCACACACGCTGACGGAACAGACGAAAAGCGGAACCACCACCGGAGCAACCGGAGAGCAGTCAGACGTGACGGCTCAGAGGACGGGGAACTACTGCAGGGACAGACGATAACCGCCCTGACACAGGAGGGATCCCGGAGTCGGAGGCGAAAGTGGATGTTCCGATACAGAACCCTCCTTAACCTGCCGGACGGTGCTGGTTACACGGCCAAAAGATGGTCAGGCATCGGTAAGCGTGCAAAGGAATGGCGATAATATCACGGTTACGGGTAAATGTGACTCTATCGCCCGGCAATGCCTTTTTACGAGCGTGAGGTGTTTCGACAGCGCAGCGAGGTGGATAGTTTAAAGCGGGTTATTTCCCGGATGGAACAGACGAGCAACCGGAGTGATGAAACCTAAGGTGGAAAGCGATGCCGCCCAAAGCATTAAGGAAAAAACCTCCCGCTACATGGTATAAATGGCTTTTAGTCGGATTTGTGGGCGGTTTGTTGCTTACCTCTCCACTAAAGAAACTAAAGAATAGAATATTAACCTTTTTAAAATAGAGAACGATGTCAAAAGTATATGTGAATGACGGATACAGGATGCTCCTTGATGCCATTTATTTCAATGGTAACAAGATCGGCAATGTTTCTGATGACGGTATTGATTGGGGCGGTGATGCCGCTGAATACATCAAGCTCTTTGCCGCACAGGTTCGTAATGCTCCGGTCAAGAAAATTAAGAAAAGGATGCCACCAACCTGTTAAAGTTTACCCTGATCGAACTTGTTCCTCAGAACTGTAAGGATGTGATGGGCGGAACGGTGAACGGTACAAAATGGGAGGCTCCCTCGGAATCCGTTTCGTTAGAGGGTGCATTGAAAATCCTTTGCGGAACCGGCCAGACTATCGAGGTCAAGCGTATGACGCTGGACGGTGTTGTACGTGGTAAGATTGGCGGTGATGATCCGCTGGGTATCGAGTGTGAAATGGAAATGTTGAACCCGCTGGATGGCGGCTCTCCTTTCAGCTTTGATGATACGGTTCCGTTTATCTCCGTAACGCCCACCTCTTTGTCATTCGCCAAAGGTGGAGAAAGTAAAACGGTGGATATTGAAGCCTCCGGAGCGTTTTCCGTGGGAAAGGTTCCCTCCGGTTTCAATCTTGAGGTTGTGAACGGCAGGATCACCATCACGGCGGATGCCAATACCGGTGCTGCGAGAAACGGATCGGTAGAGTTTATCCTTGCGGCTGATAATACCCAAAAAAAAGCTACCCTCACGTTGAGTCAGGCGGCTGGAAAAGAAATGCGTAACCCATGAAAAAAGAACGTGGAAATAGAGGCAGCGGAGGCTCTGCTTTGACGTGGGGGTTTCCCTGCCTTTTTTACGGTTTAAGATACCATTTAGAAAGAAACCGGTATCAATCAGGGTGACCATGAAACGTCCCTGTTTGGGGAGTCAGATCCGGATCGCAAAGTTATACCTGCAGCTGGGTATTGCTTACGTGAGGAGATGGAGCAGTTCAACAAGCATGAGGAGATGGCATTCCTTGCCATTCATGGCAAACGTGTTTCCAAGATGGTAGCCCTGACAATCTGCCGTGGAGCGATCTCCGACTATTGTTTTCCCGGCATTGTTGCATGGCTGCTGAGATGGTTCGTTCCTGACAAATACCTGCAGGGGGCTAACCAGCGTTTTATCACCCCTGCTGGTACAAAGTCTTTTTATGCGTATTATCGAATCGGTTCAGATATCCAATCCAATGAAACCGAGAGAGAGCCAAAAAGAAAGGGGAGTTAAGAACGAAATATGTCGGATCCCATAGCCCCTTTTGGTATCGTGTGGCAGATAGCGGCGGCCACCGGCTGGAGCGTGAAATACATCCTTTGGGGTGTCAATTACCAAACGCTCCGGATGATGCTCGCCGATGCGCCACATTACGAGAAAGAGAATGATAACAACCGAACCGGAAGCAAAAGGCGGTAAAGGGAAACCTAAAGCCTTTCCGGATTTTTCCAATCACGATTGAAAGAACAATGAAACCCGTTGAGATAGAATTCATAATGAGAGACAAGCTCTCCCCGGCATTGACAAGGCGGGCAAGTCCGCCGAAACGCTGGGAGATAAGGCGCCGAGCAGGTGTCTAAAAAGCATCACAGACCGTATTGCCGCCCAAAAGAGCAGATCAAGTATGTTGAATCCTGTCTCAAGGATTTAAAGAAGCAATACGACAACCTTGCACCCGGAAAGGCGCAGCTGGAGATGCGTGCGGAGATAGATGCCTGTACCAAAGCCCTGCAGGTGGAGGACAAGAACATTCTCTCCTCCCTTGAGGCGGAGCATGACAAGGCATCCGTTTCCACCAAACGTCTTTCGATGCAGCTCCGGGAGATGCAGGATGCGATGGCTCGCCTGCGTTTGGAGGGCAAACAGAACACCAAAAGAGTATGCGGAGATGGCCGATAAAGCCGCCGTATTAGCCGATACCATCGGTGATCTGCGTACCCAAACGAATATTCTCGCCAATGATGATGCAGCCTTGCAGGGAGTGATGAGCGGTGTGAACGGCTTGTCCGGTCTGTTCACGACCGCCACCGGTGTCATGGGGATTTTCGCCTCGGAAAACGAGGATCTGATAAAGATGCAAACCCGTGTGCAGAGCGTCATGGCCGTCACTATGGGGCTGCAGCAAGTCATGAATACCCTGAACAAGGATTCCGCTTTTCGGCTGGTTACCGTTGTCAAGATGAAAAAGCTGCTGACGGCGGCCAATACAAAGCTGGCCGTTTCGTTGGGTATCTCCAATGCGGCGGCCACCGCTTTGATGGCCACGCTGACATTAGGGCTTTCCGCCGTAATAACGGGGCTTATCGTCCTTTGGGATAAATACAGCGATGCGCAGGAGAAAGCGGCGGAAAAGGCGAAAGAACGGGTAAAAATAGAGAGTGACGGGCGTGCCCAAATGATTAAAAAACCCGTTTCGAGATAGAAAATACGACAAAGAGCCTGAAAGACTTTACCGGCAGTAAGGAACAGGAAAAGGCTAAAGTCGAGGAGTTGAACCGGAAATACGGCGAGAGCTTCGGATATTACAATACCGTTGCCGAGTGGTACGATGTGCTGATCCAAAAGAGTGATGACTATATCCAAATGCTGTTCCTGCAAGCGAAAAGCCCAAAGCCTCGTGAACAAAGCCGTGGAAGCGGACGAAAAGGTGAACGAGGTAAAAGTCACGCCCGAATCTGATGTCGAGGGTTCAATGGGGTGGTTTTCTAAAATGGGGCTGCGTATGGCTCAGGCTGAATCCTATGGCCAATTCGGTGCCGAGGCTTTGATTGAAAAGCATAATAAAGAGGCAAAGGCCGCAGCTATAAAAGCTGCAGAGGAACAGCGGGATGCTTATTTGGATGAGGCAAAGAAGCTGCAGGAAGAATATGCAGAGCTGGGTAAAAGTCCGGTATCGGCGGGTTCGTGGCTCCTGAGAACAACAAGGATAAAGCGAAACCGGCCAACAACCTCGCCGAGCTGGAACTGAAAGCCCGGCAAAAAGATAGAGGATCAGCGTATTGCCATCCTGAAAGAGGGATATGACAAGGAGCGTGAGGAGGCATCGTTGAACTTTGAGCGGGAGAAAGAGCGTATCAACCGTGAGGAGCAACAGCGCATTGAACTTTATAACAAGCTGAAAGCCGCCGGGGGAAAAAGTTACTCCTGAGCAGCTTGCCAATATCTGGCACAGGCCGCAACCCAGCGTATACAGGTTGCACAGATATATGATGCCACCGTTGCAGAGATTGACGGTAAGGAGAAAAAGGATAACGAGGAGAAAAAGAAGAAACAGCAGGAAACCCTGCAAGAACTCCTGAGCAAATATCGTGATTTCGAGGCGCAAAGAGCCGCCATAAAGAAACAGGGTGATGATGATATCGCCCAGCTGGAATCCCAGCGTACAGCGGAAAAATTCCGATGAGATTGACCGTGCGATAGCGGTTGCAAAGGAACAAGTAACGAAAGGCATCCAATCCATTAATGATGCCGAGGCCGAGGAGGCATCCAAAGATAACGATTTTTTAAAGAAATTATTCGGGGACTATTCTTCCATGTCCTTTGATTCGCTGCAAAAACTTATTTCGCAGGCCAAACAGCTCCGGGCGTATCTTTCCGGTAACGGGGATACGAAATGCATCACGTTTATTTCGCCTGAGCAATTAAAGAATATAGAGAAAAGCCCGGAAAAACTTGAAAAGTTAAAAAAGCACTTGACAAATTGCTCGATTCCGACAAAGGCGGCAATAACAAGTGGGGAAAGCATTTTCAAGACATTCGAGAAAGGCTTTTGCCGAACTAAAGGGACCAAAGGAGCCAAAGAACTATCCGGAGCTATCGGCACGATTGGCGGTGCTGCATCAGATGCGGCTGGCGAGCTTTTGCTAATATGTTCGACCAAATGGGTGACACTCAGACGGCGGATGCCCTGGAGTGGAATGCAGCAGGTCATGGGTGCGTTTCCAACATCGGGCAAGGATTTGCAAAAAGGCGGTTTGATCGGCGGTATAGGTGCGGCCATCGGCGAGGCTGCCAATTTTATCACCTCGGCTTTTTGCGGCGGAAGCCCGTCACAAAGAAGGCTTTAAAAGAGATTGAAGGCAAAGCTCGATTTTCAGCGGCAATACAATCTCCTTTGCTGGAGCAGAATCTTTTGCTGGAAAAGGCTGAGAATATATTCGGGGAACGTCAGGTGGCAAAGGCCGCCAATGCGATAGAGGTTTACCGGGATGCCCTCTCCCAATTTAAGGACGAGCTTTCCGGAGAAGCCCCTGACCATGAGCTGGATGGAACGCATGACGGGAGATTTTGCCGGAACTTACCGCAAACGGTTGGAAAATTATCAGAAAGGTTTCGGCGGTCTGAACGATGCCCAGATCGTACCGGCCAGCCAAGAAAAACTTCACTGGTCTGTTCGGTTGGGGAAAGGGTAAAGACGTTTATAGCGGCATTCGATGTTTCAGCCCCGGAGCTGATCGCGCCAACGGTGAGCTGGATACGGAAATGCTCCAAGTGATCCCCGATACTTCGTAAGATGAGTGATGAAACCCGGAACTACCCTCAGCGAGAACTCCGACACCGGACCTGAAAGATGCGATGGACGAGCAGAGCAGGCTTTGGCGGATTACCTCGCAGGAAACATTCGGGAGCCTCGGCCCGTATGCTGGACTCCATCACCTCCGCCATCAAAGGGGCGTACGGCTTTGATCAGGCAGCATCCGTGTTTGAGTGATCCCGGTGAGCAGATCGCATACCCTTTGTTTTCGCTGATAACTGGATGACCTGCAAGAAGCAGCTCAAAGTAGTAAGTTTGGCCAGCGGTGGTAAAAAGCGAGAACAGATTACAATGATGCCATGCGGCTCCGTGGATGACTTTTTACAATAATATCGGCAGTAACGTGGATGCTGCGCAGTCATGGATGGAATCGTGGAAGATAAAGCGGGCGGTATGGTGGTTCGACCTTTGGAAAAGAGGATACCAGACTCAGAGCGGTAAAGCCGGGGGCGTTTCAATCACTTTCTCAGGATCGGGGTACAAAGCTGGAGGGGTTGATGACCCTCCCCGCAGATGCACGATGCCTCCATCGATGAGAACGTGGAGTATCATCTCCGGCGGACTCGGCGGGGGCTATTGATACCATCAACAGCGAGCGTAAAAGAAACCCGACAGTCTGCCGAAAAGATATGATGAGATCGTGGAAATAAAGCGTGACGGTTTAAAAATGAAATGATGGATGTATTGAAAGGCTTATTGGCTTGATAATGATGTGGATATATTCACGGATTGCAGGGCTTTCCTCGTGGAGGAAAAGCCCGGTGAGAGGCTAAAAGAACTACTCCTCACTTTTGAAACCACCTGCAACCAAAACACGGCTGTATCATTCCAGGGAACAGGATGGCGGCTTGCTGAAACACTTGTTCCGGCTTGGGAGGCTCGTGACGTGACACTCCATTTTGCGATCATGGCATCAGACCGGCGGCAATTCCTTATCCGTTATTCCGCTTTCTTGGCTTTTTAAGGCCGGGAATAAAGAGGTGGCTAAATTTATACCTGCAGGGAGCTTGACCGTTCATTCGGCTGTATTACAAGGAATGCACGGACTACAACTCCAACCTTGACCACATTTCGGTGGCGAGGTTGCCACCAAAAATTCAGCGTGAAATTCAGGGAACCGGCTCCGGTGTTATAGGCTATTCAAATAAATTCAAACGGCGTTCAAAATGGAACTTAAAATATACAATCAGCAAGGCGTTTTAAAAGCCACTGTGTCACCCTCCGGACTCGGATCGTCATGTTAAGGAGGTGATGAATGACAATGTACTGAATTTGTCATTCACGCTTTACGAGTATGTCGGGCTGGGCGTGAACGATTACGTGACTTTGACGGGGAGCGTTTCACGTTGTGGAGGATTATAAACCTGAGCAGAATTCCACCGTGGAATACGTGTATAACTGCAAATTTTTACGGGATCGAGAGTGAACTTAAAAAGGCGAAAGTCCTCAAGCTTTGATAACGAAATGAGTTGTCTTTCTCTTATGATACTTACCGCTGCGGAACATCTCCAGCTTATGCGACAATATCAACCGGATCAAAAGGGGTGGTATGCGGAGTTATCGGGGGAGGTTGTTTCCACGGGTAACGTGAACATAGAATACGATAATATATTTTTGTTTTGACGCTCTTTCCGAGATAGCCAAGAACTTCGACACGGAGTGGTGGATCGAGGGTTCGACCATCAACCTGAGCCGGTGCG
>VOFJ01001486.1_pt1 | contig 11594 bp, 23 predicted proteins | sample 5384081 | NCBI WGS metagenome assembly VOFJ01 (sample SAMN12384729, study PRJNA508395) | human gut metagenome | isolation source: healthy gut I | host: Homo sapiens | reverse complement strand
TTTACGATTCTACGCTGGTGAAGTTGGCAACCCCGGAAGCAGAAGCGACATTGAGGCTTTCATTACCTGGTTTTAAAATGGCACCGGCGTAGTCACATTTGCTACGACAAAAGCTGACGGAGCAGACAGGTCAACGGAGATCGAGCTGGTGGATAACCGCATTGAAGTCCGCGACACCTACGTTTCCGTAAGCTATGCCGGGGCTGTAAACTGCAAGACCCTGATACAGGACACCGCAGACCAGATGGGCGTGACGGTTTCTTTCTCCTACAACGCAGAGTTCAAGGACATCCCGAATGGCTACAGCTATGTTGGCCCGGCAAGAAATGTGCTGACGAAAGCCTGCGAAACCAGCGGATTGACGTGGAGCATCAACAACGGCGTCCTACAGGTCAAAAGCCGGGCGATACCATGAGCCGCGAGGTGTATGAGCTGTCGGCAGAAACCGGCCTGCTGGGCCTCCCTGAGCGTGTCCAAATCTCCAACGAGGACAAGGGGTACAGCTACGGCTGGGACGTGGAGTACCTGATGAACGCCGCCATCGGTCTGGACGATTATGTGTATCTGAATAGCAAGATGGTCAAGGGGGTATTTCCGGGTCTACTCCGTCAGGATTGAGGGCGACAACATGGAAGGTTCATGGAGCTGTACAGCTCGTCTGCTGGAGGTGAAGCAAAAATGATGCAGGAGTTTGTTGACCAGATCAATAAGACTGCTCGCAGCGCAACAGACGATATGCACACAGCTTTGCCGGGCGAGATAAAAAGCTACGACCCGGGCAAGGGCGTCGCCACCGTGTTGCCGAAAGCAAAGTTCACAAAGCCAGATGGCAGCACGATGGACTTCCCGGAAATCTCCGGGGTCCCGGTTATGTTTCCACAGAGCAAGAACGTCACGATTGCATGGCCCATTAAGAAGGGCGATGGATGCCTGCTGGTTTTCAGCGAACAGGCGCTCGATTACTGGATGTACGGCAAGGAAACTGACACCAAGCTGAAGTTCGACTTGACCAACGCCATTGCCATTCCAAACCTCACATCTGGCGGCAACAGCACCATGCAGCTCGCCTGCGATGAGGATGCCGTAGCCATTGCCGCAGGCGACACAAAAGCCAAAATCACGCCCAAGACCGCAGAACTGACTCTCGGTTCGGCCAAGGTCAAAGTGGAGCCGAGCCTTGTGCAGATCACAGTCGGCGGCACGGTGCTGGCAATTTCGCCCGACGGCGTGGACATCACCGGAAAGCTCACGGTCAAGGGTGGCATCACCGCAAGGGATGATGTCAAGGCATCCAACGGCAGTATCAGCCTTGCAAACCACGTCCACAGGGGCGACAGCGGTGGCATGACCGGGAAGCCGCAGTAAAGGAGGGAAAAGCGTGATAGACCTGAAGCTCGATGCCACCGGGGACTTAGAACTCTCGGCGGCAGGCGACATTTCAGCTACGGACAGCATCGTACAGGCTGTCCGCATTCGTTTGCTCTGGTTCTTTGGAGAGTGGCGGCTGATGCCTTCGCTCGGCTTTCCGTACTTTGAGAACCTGCTGGTCAAAAAACCGAATGAGTCCAAACTCCGGCATCTTATCCGGGAAACCGTGATGTCTGTTGGGATGGAGTGACGGATGTATCGGAAATCCTGTTCAACATCGACAAGAAAAGCCGTAGGGCATCCGTGGAGATTACGTTCAACACGGATGAGGACAGCTTTAGAGAGGAGGTCAAAATCCCGTGGCAAAATATGGCCTGACCCGCAGGGGCCAAATCCGAAACGCCTTGATGTCATCCTTGAGGATATGCACAGCAAGATGACAGACCGCCTCGGCGTAAATACCCGGCAGAACCCGCAGTCTTTGCTGAATCACATTCTGACCAATGTCGCAGATGAGATTGCAGAGCTGTGGGAATTTGGCGTAGATGTGTACCACTCGCAGTACACATCCAGCGCCACCGGCGTAAGTCTGGACTATGCTGCACAGTTTGGCGGCTCCACCCGTGAAATGGCAGCGAAGTCCTATTACAGCATCCTCTGCACGGGTTTGGACGGAACAACCATTCCGGCAGGAACGGTGATTGCATCCGACACAAACCCGGCAACCAGTCTGACAGCTACCGCAGATGCAACCATCACGAGGTCGGCTTTCAACAAGGCCACCGTCATCCTTGCATCACCGGCGGCTACAACGGCCCTTTGGGGTGGCTCTTAACGGAAACCTATACACCATCACCCCTGACCCCAAACAAAGCACCAGCGAAGCCCCTAGAGGCTCTGGGAACAGCCATCACGGATAAGGACTTCCATGTGACGGTCATCAACGACACCATCGTGATCGAGGCGGTCGATGAAACAAGCTCCAATACGCTGGTCCTGTCAGAAAACCTGACCACTGCTTCTGTGGGCAGCATCGTCACATTTGAGACTGCCGAGCCGGGTGACATCTTCATTCCGAACGGCGTAATCACGAAGATCACGAAAAAGCTGTTCCGGGCATGGAGTCCGTGGTCAACGTGGGAAGCTATGTTGCCGGTCAGCTCGCAGAGAGTGATGTGGAGTTCAGAAAGTCCTACACGAACAAAATCTACAACCGCTCGTCTGCCATGCTGGAAAGCATCACAGAGCGCCATCCTGAAGAATGCAGGGTGTGGTGAGCGTAGCTCCCCGAAAACTGCACAAATGAAGTCGATTCTGCCGGCCGGTGGCCGCACAGCATCGAAGTTGTAGTCGAGGGCGGCGACGCAACGGAAATTGCCCAGCAAATCCTGAACACAAAGGCAGGCGGCATCAATACTTTCGGCAGCGTAGAAACCACCCTGCACGGCGTTTACGGCGAAGACATCGTGGTGCGCTTCAACCGGCCGACGTACGTCAAGGTCTGGTTCAAGGTTGGCGTCACTCTGAGTCCGAACACAAATCCGCCTACCAACTATGTCGAGCTTGTCAAAGAGCAGATTCTGGAGAAAATGAGCGCACTGGGGGCGGGCGAGAACGTCATCCCGCAGAAGTTCAACCTTCAGGTGTCTGGCATCGACTACATCGACGTATGGTTGTTTGCAACACCGAATGACGGCGATATGCCCACTGGCTACACCCAGCGCAGCGTGTCCATCTCGGCACGGGAGCGGGCCGTTACGGACGAAAACAGGATTGAGGTGGTCATGGATGGCTGATTACGTCCAGAAGCTCCGGGATGATCTTGTGGAGCAGTTCAAGGGCAAGCCGGTCATCGACGCGCTCATGGAGGCCGTTGGTGATGAGCTGAACGAGGTTCGACAGTTCTACGAAGACCTGCGCGACAAGCGGAATATCCAGACCGCAGTTGGGAAGCAGCTTGATGGCATCGGCGACAATGCGGTTCTGACCCGCCTTGAAGCCGGTGCTTTGGCCTGCGCCAAAGAATCTGTGTATGTACTGGATGATGATGCCTACCGGACGTACCTGATATACAAAATCTGGAAGAACACCAACAACTGCACCTACTATGACATCATCCGGGCGTTCAAAATGTTTTGGGACAAGCCGCTGCATTACAGCGAGGACCCGATGTTCCGGCTACCATGATTTTTTGAAACCGAAGCCCTGACGCCGGAGGATGATGTTTCCAAGCTGCTGAAATGCACCCCTCATCAAGGCCGCAGGCGTAGCCATCATGGTGGTCGCAAAGACTGAATCACCAGAAATGGTCGCAGATGTGCCGATGCAGGCCATTCTGGGGCGCGGCTATATGACCACGACCCTGCCGGAGATAGCAGTTGGCGAGGACTTTATCGACACCGTGCTGCCGGTCCCCGCAGCACAGAATATCGCGCAGACAAAACTGCCCGAAATCGAGGAGGATGAGTTATGAGCTACTATGGCTTTGTTACAGGACAGCGGTCGAGAGCTGATTGCCAAGCTGGTTGCAGGGCAGCAGCTCCCGATCTCGAAGATTATGGTGGGAAGCGGAATCGTCCCGGACGATGTGAAGCCTGCATCCATGACCGCACTGGTGGAGCCGGTGGCCGCTGGCACATCGACTGCGCCGGTCTATGATGGAGCCAGCGTCCGCATGATCGTGGAGTACCGCTCCGACCTGAACGGCGGTCTTGACCACGGATTTTGGCTCCGGGAGTTCGGCGTGTTCGCCTTTGACCCGGACAAGGGCGAAGTCCTCATCTACTACGGCACGCTGGGTGACTACCCACAGTACGTCAGCGCTGCATCCAACACCGGCGTAGATGTCCGCCGCTTCCCGGTGTGCATCGTCATCGGCGAGGGGCTGGGCGTCACCGTAGACTACAAATGTGAGGCGTGGATGACGGCGGAAGATGTGGAGAAGTATTGCTCGGTCACGATGCTCCCGGCATTCCTGAAGGAAGCGCAGAAGCTCGTGGGATGCCCACGATGACGATGAGGAGGCCCACCACTCCATCCAGAACAGCATCTCCGACGTGTCCGCCCGGCTGGCTTTGCTGGAACTGATGTTCAATACGTCCGTCACCGGGAACCCGTTCACGGTCACGTTTGAAACGCTGGACGGGACCATCGTGGAGGGTGTTTGGAACACCACGGCAAAAAGAATCGAGTTCTAATGAAACGAATGAACTTATCCCGTTCACCGCCGCTCAATTTGAAAACAAAATTTTACTATAAATTCAATAAAGGAGGCCTTTTTATGGCTTATGTAACCTTGGGTTCCAAAGCAGTCGGCAGCACCATCAAGCTGAAAGTAAATGGTTCTGCCAGAAACTTCATCGTTGTCCATCAGGGTAAGCCGTCCAGCGTCTATGACGATAGCTGCAACGGTACTTGGTTGCTGATGAAGGACATCTACGAAAGCCGCCAGTGGGATAGCTCGAACACCAACGATTATGCCAACAGCACCATCCATTCCTACCTGAACGGCACGTTCATGAATCTGGTCGAGTCGAGCATCAAGAACGCCATCAAGCAGGTAAAGATTCCGTATCGCAAGGGCCACGGTACGTCAAAGACCGTCACCAGCGGCTCGAATGGCCTGTCTGCGAAGATTTTCCTGCTCAGTGCGACCGAAACGAGTTTCAGCTACGGCTCTATGCCGAGCGGCGAGGGTGCAGAGCTAGCCTATTTCAAGGGCTGTGCAGATCTTTATTCGGATTCCAAGCGTGTTGCCTATCTCAACGGTTCTGCCACCAGCTGGTGGCTCCGCTCTCCGGGCTGCAACGTCACCGCCAAACGCGCGCTGGCCGTCGGCTCCGATGGCAACTGTGGCGACGCCAACTGCTCCAGCTCGCTCGGCATCCGCCCCGCTTTGATTTTGCCTTCTACTCTCTTGGTGTCTGACGATGGCACGGTCTCGACTAACACCGCACCCTCTACCCCCGGGCAGCATCTCCGTTCCTTCGTCCATCATGGGCGGCACGAACATTTCGATCTCGTGGGCAAAAAAGCTCTGATGCTGAGAGCAATCTCGCCGGCTACAAAGGTAGAGCGTTCGACCAACGGCGGCAGTTCGTGGAGTCAGATTTATCAGGGTACGGCCACCAGCACTACGAACAACGTCGCCTTCGGCACCACGTCCGTGATGTACCGCGTCAAGGCATACGACACCGAGGGTCTGAGTCTGGCTGGCGCACCAGTTCGCAGGTAACGGTGGTCAACAACAACGCCCCGTCTGCGCCGCCGTCCATCGCGGTGCCGAAGGATGTCAAGGGCGGCAGCACGCTGGTGATCTCGTGGACTGCGGCCAGCGACAGCGATGGCAACCTGAGCGGCTACATTCTGGAGCGCAGCACCGATGGCGGCTCCGCCTACACGCAGGTGTGTACAAGGGCGACGCGCTGACCTACACCGACACCATCACCAAGGGCTGGTCCACCGTGATGTACCGTGTCAAGGCGTATGACAGCTATGACGCTCAGTCTGGCTACACCACGTCCACCAAGCGCACGGTCGATAACAACACCGCACCGACCATCACGACCTCCAGCGCAGCCAACCTCGGCACGAAGTCCAGCGGCTTCACCATCTCGTACTCCGTGGATGATGAGGATGCGATGGACACCCCTGACCGTCACCGAAAAGCTGGACGGCACGACCAAGCGAACCTACACCGCGACCCGCAAGACCACCAACAGCTTCGCCGTCACCGGTGAATATTTCCAGAAAATTACGAACGGCAGTCACACCATGACCGTTACCGTGACCGATGGCAAAGCCACCGTCACCAAGAAGTTCACCTTTACGAAGGCCGTCACCGCCGCCAACATCACGCTGGCGCAGCCGATGGAGGCGGATGCCCAGATCACGCTCTGCGCCATCAGCGTCGGCGGTCTGATTCCCGCCGACGCTATGTTCAAGGTGGAGGTCACGAACAACGGCAAGGACAGTTCGCCGGTATGGGAGGACGCCACCACCGAGGCCCGGAATGGCCGGAACCATTTGTTCACGAACCAGACTGCGACCAACGGCTTTGCATTCAATTTCCGCGTTACCGCAGAGCGCGGCGCAAGCGGCGAGAGCGGTTATATCGCTTCGATTCAGGGAGGTTTCAGTAATGGGTTTGAAAAGAGTAAGAGTCGATTCTGTGGCCAAGTTGCAGAAGAAGAAAACGATGGCGGAATTGCAGGAGGAGAATGAAGCCCTGAAAACCAAAGGTTTCTTCTCTGGAAACCAACCTCGTTAATACCCAGATGGCGCTGTGCGACGTGTACGAACAGCTCATCGCGGTCACATCCGCCGCAGATAAGGAGGCATAATCATGGCAGAAGTCTATGCAAAACCTCATCCGCCGGTGGCGGAAAACCATCGAGCAGGTGCCTGAGAACCTGCGGGAAGAAGTCAAGGCCATTCTCGCGGCGGACGGCAACGCATGAGCCGCCTGCGGGAATTTGCCTTAAAAATATTACTGAGAAAGGAGAAAGGCATCATGGCAGTCATCTATGCAACCCTCATTGTGAATGGCAAGAAGACCCTCGATCAGGTTCCGGCGCTGATTCGGAAGCAGGTTGAGGAAATCCTGAAGGACCTCGAAGTCGAGGTCGAGTGATCGCGCAGGGGAGTCAGGGAGAACCGGCTCCCCCCTCATTTTTTTGCATGACGAAGGAGAGGAGGTTCAGATGGACCAGCCTATTACGCGAGCCGAGCATGAGGAGTTCAAGCGTCGGCTCGAAGAGGAAAATGCCCGTCAGGACAGACGAATCGCCTTGCTGGAGGAAAGCGTAAGCAAAATGGGCGCACTGTCCACTTCGGTCGAGAAGCTGGCCCTGAGTATGGAGAGCATGGTCAGGGAGCAGGAAAAAGCAGGGAAAACGGCTGGAAACTCTGGAGAGCCGTGATGGAGAGTTGTGGCGTAAGGCCGTCGGCTATGCAGTAACGGCCATCATCGGTGCTTTTTCTCGGCTATGTGTTCACCCAAATCGGTTTTTAGGAGGTGTGTAAGTTGAGCATCATCACGTTCCGGCGCGGGGATAAGACCGCGCTCACCAAGAACTTCACCAAGTCCGAGTTCGAGTGTCCCTGCGGCTGCGGACAGCAGTCGGTGGACACGGAGGCTGGCCAAAAGCTCCAGCTCATCCGGGACAAGGTGAACCGCCCGCTGAAGATCACGTCTGGCTACCGCTGCATCACGCACAACGCCAGCAAGGCCGTGGGCGGAAGCCCGAACTCAAGCACCGCTACGGCATGGCAGCGGACTGGAGGACGGAGAATCGGAGCATCAACCCTGTGGCACTGGGCATCCTTGCTCAAGCCGTGGGGTTCGGCGGCATCGGCATCTACTGGCACAGCCGTGGAGCCTTTGTCCACGCCGACACCCGTGGCACGAAAGCGACGTGGCTCTGCACCACGCCTGGAAAGTACCCCAGCACGACCTACAACAAGTTCGTGCTTCCCACCATCCGCCGGGGCTGCACCGGGGACGCGAACCGCAGTGCGACGATCATGCTCCAGAAGCTCCTGAAGCTGAAGGCTGATGGCCTGTTCGGAGAGGGTACGGAAAATGCCCTGATGAAAGCGCAGGAGGCGCATGGCCTGACTGTGGACGGCATCTGCGGCCCTGCATCGTGGAAGGCGCTGTCTGGCGCTGACAAGTACCTGTGAGAGGAGATAGGCTCTATGACGAATAGCAAAGTGTCCATCGCTACACTTGCTGGCCCGCACGGCCGCTCTGGCGTTCGCTCTGGCAAATCAGGTTTCGAGCGCAGCCAGGGAAGCCCCTGCTGCCCATCGAAAGTTCGGAGGTGGAACAGTTCGTGACCACCGGCCTGACCATTGCCACCAGCGTCGCTGCGTGGTGGAAGAACAACAGCTTTACCGCTGCCGCCATCGAAGGTGATAAGCGGATGAACAGCCTGAAGAATCAGGTTCACTGAATGAAAGGAGTAACCGAATATGAATGAGTTTACGAGAAGCCTGCTGTACGTTGCCCTGCTGGTCTGCGTTCCCATCGTGACCGTCTGCATCCAGAAAGGCATTGCCGTGTTCATCGAGTTCATCGTGGCAAAGACCAACGACATCAAGGTGCAGCGCCTCGTCCGCGAAATCGGCAGTGCGGTGTCCGACGCCGTAGCCGCGATGAACCAGACCTACGTCAACGACCTCAAAGCCGCCGGGACGTTCAATGAGGCGGAGCAGAAGGAAGCCCTGATGCGGGCCGTGTCTGCCGCCCTGAAAAGCATGAGCAGCGACGCACAGGACTACATCAAGAGCACCTTCGGCGATACGACCCAGTACCTCGAAAATCGTATTGAGGCCCAGATCGACGCCAACCACGTCGCCGCCAAGCAGGCCGCTGCCCAGAATACGCTGAATCTGGGCTGAGTCAGCGCAAAAGTCAGCGCAAAGTCAGCGTAAAATGATAATCCCCTGTACCATGACCCGTAAAAAAGGCTGGTGCAGGGGGATTTTTTGTTTGCACGGAAATTCCGATGGAACAACGTCGCCAGAAAAATCAATTCTCAAAATAGCCAAATTTTTTGTTATGCACTTTGACAAAATCCTTCCCAGAAGGTTCCAGACGTTTCCCAATACACTTTTACCCGTAACCAAAATGCAAATTCAGAGGTTTTCAGAGGCTACCAGCGGCTTTGGCATCAAATAGCCAGTGGATATAAAAAAAAATTTTTGAAAAAATTTAAAAACAGATTGACTTACCAGTTGGGTAAGTTATAATGATACTAAGATAAATTACCAAAAAGGTAAGTTATCTACAATTACCAACATCCGGCTGGTAAGTTGGAAGCACGAGCAGGAGGTGTAACAAAATGAAAGGCGAGTGCAGCATGACCACTTTGGAAGCCAGCCGCTTGATCGACTGGCTGAAAGCTCACGGTCACACGGACGAGGAAGCGACGCAGTGCATTAAGTGCATTGCCGGAGTCCTCGACCCCGCAACCGGCGAGTCTAAGAAACAGTAAAAAAAGGCTGGTTCCCCACACTGTTTGCGACCCTGTGGGAACCTAGCCAGACAGACAGGATGGGACCTGCCCCATCTCGTTTCCATCTTATCAGGAGGGCAGGAGAAAGTCAAGAGGTTGAGAACTATGTATGATCTGCGTGAACACAAGGAACTGATTAGCCGGTTGGTTTCCGAGGCCAACCAGAACGACCCCAACTGGGAGGGGTCGGTCAGACGCCTCAGCAAGAACGTGGCCTGCATCTTCTGGGGTTACCTCGAATACTGCGATGAAGCGGAGTTGTCGTTTTCAATCAAGCTCGGCGAAGCCGATGGCAGATGCTGGGTTGAGGCTCGTAACGAGCACGGTTGGATATTTGAAAGTGAGATTGTAGCTGACAAGGACCTTCCATTCCTGAACTGCCCGATTGACAAGGCCATCGAGAAGATGGTTCGCTGCATCGTCAACACCGCTCATGCCTGCTACTGAGAGCATTGCCCGCCGGTATGCAGCGGACATTGGATTTGCGGTAGTCGGCGAGCTGACCCGCAAGCCAGAGGGGACGGCGTAGCCAGCGACCCAGAAATTGGGCTGTCTGGCTATTGCCGGGTCTGGGTGGATGAGGGCGGCAACGCCTACTACGTTCACGGTAAGGAATGCGCCATCATCGACCCGGAAGGAATGGTCTACTGAACGCCGGTAAACTCCCAGATGTACTCCGTAAATTTTTTTCGGTAAATCTTCATTTTTTTTCGTTTGACACCAGTGGTGGGTAAGTTAGAATGAAGATACAGAAAAAAAACATACCAAAACGGTAAGATAAACGGAGGACACAGAAATGAAAAACTTGGAAATGATGAAGCAGTACATCCGCGAGCATAACCTCTGCGGTCGGGTCAGAGAGCTCGTTGAGGGCGCGGATATGGATTCCGCAGACGCTATTGAGTATGTGTACGATGCCCACACGCTCAGCAAGAAAGATTTCGTTGCCAAGTACTTTGGCTGATTTGAAAGGAGAGTTTCTCATGGTTGACAAAATGGCGTTGAAATGAAAAACGGGTGACGTGGTGCTGATCTCTGGAGCCTTCTTCAAGAATGACAATGGGCTGTGGTTTATTGAGCGGTCGCCCGGCGACCCATCCTGGTGCGGCAGTTCCTACAGCTTGACGAAGCTCAAGCGGAACGGCCAGCCCAGCACGGCAAAATATAACCTTTGCTCCTGGCCGATTGCGATTTTCACGAATAGCTTGGGCAAAGCGGAATGAGGCCCACGCATGGAATGCAGAACATGCTGAAATTGAAGTGGTAAAGATTGCGGATCGCTCCGCAATCGCCGACCACTTCATGGGGCTGGCGAAGGAGCTTGACCCCTATATTGAGCGGGAAGTTTGGGACTGGGGTGAGAATCACCCGGAGGTCCTGCGCCACAAAGAAGTCCGCAGCTTTTTATGCTTCGGTCGCCGAACAACTCAAAAAATAACCCGCCTGATGATGGCCGCGCTGGCACCGGCCGAAACGCCCTGCTGGGCGTCGCGGGGAGCCACCCGCAGATACATGATATTTTGGAGGTTTTAGTTATGGAAAACAAGAACATGACCGTTGCTCGTGAGTGGGGAGAACGACCCGAACTGCTTCCTGCGGATGCTGAACAGCCCCGCACAGCAGCGGAGCCGCGCAGCCCGCCGCCAGAAGGATGCCGACCGGGAGCGTTTCAACAATGTGCTGAACGCCGTTGCCATCGGCGCAGCAGCCTTTGCTGTCACCCTGCTCGTTATCTGCTTTGTTCTCTGATGGAGGTATCAGCTATGGATAACCAGAACATGACCTATCCCGAACTGCGGGACCTGTTCGTTGAACACAACAAGACCCAGCTTGCAAAGCCGGTGAGCGCCTGCATCGTATTTGCTGACAGCAACTGGCCTGACCGCCATTACCCGCTGCGCAGCCGCCGCACCTATGAGGTCAGAAGCGACAACAAGGCTTTCCGGCCGAGCTGCTGCTCCACCAGCCTGTTCGGTTCCTGTTTGATGGCACCGACCAGATGGTTCGCCTCGACTGGTACATGAAGGACTTCGGCAACAAGGGAGGCTGGTCGTTGACCACTGCTACCTGAAGGAGAACGGCGATGAATCCGATGTATGATTGCTCCGGCTGGCTTGACCGGTTCGGCGGGTAACGGAAGCCGCCTTGATGACCGGGGCATTGAAGAAAACCAGCAATACGTAAACTGAACGAAGTATTACCTAG
>VOFJ01001610.1_pt1 | contig 11602 bp, 16 predicted proteins | sample 5384081 | NCBI WGS metagenome assembly VOFJ01 (sample SAMN12384729, study PRJNA508395) | human gut metagenome | isolation source: healthy gut I | host: Homo sapiens | reverse complement strand
CAGATTCAGGCTGATCTTTCGCTTTTTCACAGAGAACACCTCATTTGCGGGCAATCATCAGATGCCACGGAACGTAAAGGTGAACTCCACAGGCTTGGTCACATCAGGAAATATACTCCGGGTGGACATTGGCACCCCAGCTGTCATCGCCGCCGACGCCCATCTGCTCGCCCATGGCACGAATCACCGTGTAATGGACCGGGGGCAGCTCGTAGGGATGCTTGGCACTCTCCATTTCATGGGGGAGTGTAGGGCAGCGCAGAGAAGAACATGGGCTTTGCGGCATCTGCGGTAAACAGCAGCCCGCGACCCTTGCGGTCCACTACCTTTGCCCAGCGCACAGCGGTCTTTGCACCGCACTCCTGCGGCACAAGGTACTGCGCCATGTTGTCTGCAACCTTGTTCTGGTAAATGCCCAGCTTTGCACCATGCTGACGATCCCAGTAGGTCTCCGCAGGGCCGTTTCCGTACCACTCCACCGTGTCGTAGTCAGCGTCGATCTTGAACAGCACACCGAACTCCGGCATGGCTGCAAGTCCTTCCACCGGGTCATAGTGCAGGGTGGTCTGGATGCGGCCATCACCGAACACACGGTACTGCAGGCTGCACAACTCTGCTGCGGGGCTGGTCTGGAGGTTATAGAGATAGGTCACGACCACGCTGTCGGCTTCCACCTCGCAGGTGGGGTTCTGGAGGATGGTGCCGCCATGAACAGACGGAATCTCCTTGCCGATGCCCTTGGCGGTAGCGTACAGGCTTGCCAGCTTCCACTGACCGCGTACGCCGCCCATGTTGTTGCCGCAGTCGTTGTCGGTGGGAGCGCGCCAGAAGTTGGGCCGGGGAATCTCCTGAATCATCTCCTTGCCGGCATAGCGGTAGGAAGTCAGACCGCCGTTCAGATCGGAGAACAAAACATCGAAATTCTCACCCCGGACACCGATGTTGTGTGTACCGTGCGTAACGGTAAACGGCGTGACCTTCTTGCTGGGAATGGAACGAACCACAGCGATCACACCCCTGTCCAAAGGCGACTTCATGACCCTTCTTTGCCCAGCTGGTGTCCTCCTTCAAACGGAAGCTGATGGTCACTGCATATTCACCGGGGAGCGCAAGGGACCATAAACGGCAGCGGGAAGCTGGAACGCTCTTCGGGAGCAACATCAATATTGGTCAGTTTCTGCTGCTGATACAGCTTTCCATCGCGATGCAGCAGTGCAACGCAGTCGAAAGCATCCGTAGAGGTGAACAGGTTCTTATTCCAGACTTCAAAGCCAGAGTTGTCGATGGAAACAGCGATGTTCTGATAGCAGAACTTGACCTCCTGCATCTTGGGAGAAGGAGCACGATCACCACCGTAGGCAATGCCGTTTCCGCTGAAATTATAGTCGGTAGGACGCTCACCGAAGTCGCCGCCGTAGGCTTGAAACCACTTGCCGTAGCGGTCTTTTTTTCCAGATGGACTGGTCGATGTAATCCCAGATGAAAGCCGCCCTGATAGCCGCAGTCCTTCTGGTCGGCAAGTTCCGTGTACTTGTGCAAAGCACCGTTGGAGTTGCCCATAGCATGAGAATATTCGCACTCGATATAAGGCCGCTTATCGCCCTGTGCCAGATACTCTTTAATGTCCTTCACAGTGCTGTACATATGGCTCTCGATATCGGTGGTTTCGAGGAAGCGGGGATCATTGACCACACCTTCGTAATGCACCAGACGGGTGTCATCAAAGCGGCGGACCATCTCTGCCATCTGGAGCAGGGTCTCACCGCCAAACGATTCGTTGCCCAGAGACCAGATCAGAACAGCAGGATGGTTTTTGTCACGCTGGTAAGTGGAATTCATGCGGTCAAACAAGACAGCTTTCCACTCCGGCTTATCATTGGGCAAAACGCCCTCGATGCCGCGAATGCCCGCCTGATGAATATCCCATGTGCCATGGGATTCCAGATTGTTCTCTGCGATCAGATACAGACCATACTCGTCGCACAGGTCGTACAGCGCATCCTGATTCTGGTAATGGCTGGTACGGATGGCATTGATGTTGTTCTGCTTCATGGTGATGATATCTCGAAGCAGTTCCTCATGGGTGTGTACGCCCACAGCACGACCCGTAATGGAGCTGAACTCATGACGGTTGGCACCCTTGAACACGATGCGCTTGCCGTTGAGCAGCATCCGATTGTTCTTCAACTCGAACTTACGGAAACCGACTTTCTGCCCGGTCACCTCTACCAGATGGCCTGCATCGTCCAGCAGCTCGATTTCCAGTTCATACAGAGCCGGGTCCTCTGCACTCCACAGGTGGGGGTTCTCCACCGCATGGCTGAACAGAGCAGAACCACCGTTCAGTGCGATTTTTTCGGAGAACACTTCCAGTTCACTGCGGCGCAGGGTCAGACGGGCTGCGCCCTTACCCTCCACCTGCAATGCAACTTCCAGCGTGGAATGAGTAAAATCATCCCCGGAAAACAGCGTTTTGACGGATACATCTTCCAGATGCACGGTGGGGATGGCGTACAGCCACACGCTGCGGAAAATGCCGGAGAAGCGGAAGAAGTCCTGATCTTCGCACCAGCTGGAGGAAGTCCACTTGAACACCTGCACAGCAAGTTTGTTCACGCCCGGCTGGAGATAGGGAGTCAGATCGAATGCGTGTGCGGAGAAGCTGTCCTCGGTGTAACCCACATAAGATCCGTTCAGCCAAAGAGCCATGCCGCTTTCCACACCCTCGAACTCGATGCGGACGGGCTTGCCCTGCATGGATTCCGGCAGCTCGAAGTATTTTACATAGCTTGCCACCGGATTGAATCGCTGCGGGATCTCGCCCGGCTGTACTTCTTCACGGCCATCCCACGGATACTGAACATTCGCGTACTGGGGAATGTCGTAGCCCTCCATCTGGATGTGTGCCGGAACATGAATGTCATCCCAGCCGCTGCAATCGTAATCTGTCTTTTTCAAAGCCGGGGATGGCACTGGTGTAGTTCTTTGCGTAGGCGAATTTCCAGATGCCGTCCAGCTTCAGCGCAAAGAAGAGGAGCCTGTCCGATATTCTTCGCGGGAAGCGTAAGTACGGAAACTTGCATGAGCATTCAGCACGTTTTCCTTGAAAAAAAAGGTGGGGGTCTTTTACTTTTGCAAAATCAAATGCAGCCATAGTATTTCCTCATTTACCTTTTATAATTTTATAATCTTTCTCCAGCCTCCCCGGAGGAATCGCTGAATTCCTCCGGGGAACAGCAGATGAAGGAGAAATGATAATGGCTTCTTATCAGACTGCTGCACGCAGTTTTTCATTTGCTTCTTCGACCTTCATACGAGAGAGAATGAAGGTGATGATGGCATCCAGAGCAAACGGAATCACCAGATACATGATCTTCAGCATCGATTGATGCAGGAATTCGGCTGAACAGCCAGCGCACTATCGAAATGGCTTGCTGCCAGCAGCCAGCCGGTGATGGCAGTACCCAGACCGCCGCCCAGCTTCACACCGAGAGAAGTGCAGGAGTACATCGTGCCATCCACGCGCTTATGCTTCGTCAGCCAAGTATATTCAGAGCAAGCAGCAATCGCAGCGTTCATATCGCCCTGCCAAGGACCCTGACCAAGAGCTGCGATTGCAGTAAAGAGCAGCATCAAGGTCACATTGCCGCTGCCCATGTAACCAGCTACAGCAACCAGTGCACGAGAAATCGTTGCCAGAGTATAGCTCATTACATTCAGCTGATACATTCCATTCCACTTTGCAACCAAGGTCGGGGTGAACACCAGTGCGATGATCAGAGGAATGTTGATTGCCCAAGAGAATACACCGAACAGATTCTGGTTGCCAAGGATGTAGGTTGCATAGTAGGTGCCCATGCTGATCATGGCACCGTAGATCTGCTGCAAAATGTAGGTGACGCAAATCATCATATAATATTTGTTACCAGCAAGCAGCTTTGCAGCCTGAACCAGATTGTACTTTTCGTCCTGCTCGATTTCCTTTTTTGTCGGTGGTATCCACCAATTCGCCTTCCGGCAGTTCCTTCACGGAGAAAACGGAGAGGGTGTTGACAAGCAGACCGATGATGGCGTAGATGATTGCAACAGTGCGCCAACCGGCAGCACCACCGCCCAATGCCGTAACAGCACCCAGCGTGATGGACTGGATGAGCAGGCTGGTGGCAAAGGCGAACATGAAACGCCAAGAACCCATCTCGACCTGTTCGGCACTGTTCTTCGTGATGAGAGCAGTCAGTGCAGAGTAAGCAATGTTGTTGGCAGGGTAGAATACAGCGTTCAGCAGAGTATATGCGATCAGGAACCATGCGTACTGTGCAAACTGTCCCAGATTGGTCGGGATGGCGAAAATTGCCACCAGCGTAATGGCACAGCCAATGTAGCCGTACAGCATCCAAGGACGGGCTTTGCCCATCTTAGAATGCGTTTTGTCAATCAAAGAACCAAAGAAAATGTCCGTCACACCGTCCAGCAGTTTGGAAACTGCAATCAGAGTGCCGACAATACCGGGGTTCAGGCCAACGGTGTTGGTCAGATAGATCATGACGAAGGAGGACAGGAATGCATACACCACGTTGCCTGCAATATCGCCTGAACCATAGCCGACTTTATTATACCACTTTAGATAACGTTTCTCAGTCATTGTGCTTTCTCCCATCTTGCTTGTTTTGTGTGGGCGCGACCAATCTGCTGCGCACTTCAGACTGGAATTCTCATTACGCAAGTTGCCCAAATCTCTTGCGTTTCGTCTGAAAATATTATAGAATCTAATGGAACGAAAAGATATAGACAAGATGGAACAAAATATGCACAAAATCAAAGAGTTTGTAATTTTTTTGATAGAACATTTCCCAAATCACTGTAAAATCTCTGAAGATGAGGAGGACGCAGGGATGTATTTCAACTCAGGATATTTGAACAACTCCCGTTTGGATTTCAAAGACTACTCAAAGCCGCTGGTCGTAGGCAGTTGCGGCACTTATCGCTTGAAAAAACGCCCTAAGCTACCTACTTTTTTTTGGGCAAAGGGTCGCAGAGACTATCAAATCCTCTATGTGGCATCTGGTAAAGCACACTTCTGGTTCGATGGTGTTGAGGAAGTGGTGACTTCTGGGACACATGGTGCTTTATCAGCCGAAAGAAATCCAGAAGTATGTTTATTATGTAGAAGATCATCCAGAGGTGTTCTGGATTCACTTTTACAGGATATGATGTCAAAAACATCCTGAACTATCACGGAATACCATTGGACAAGCACGTTTTTTATAGCGGCACACTGCCGGATTACAAAATGCTGTTCCGAAAGATTATCCGGGAACTGCAACAATGTGAATATGGCTATGAAGACTATATTGCTTCTCTCTTCAACATCATTCTGCTTTTAGTAAGCAGGCAACAGCAGGAAAGCGAGAAAACAACTACAAGCATCCCCGAAGAAATCGAAACCGCCGCTGCCTACTTTAACGAGAATTATAATACAAAGGTCAGTGTGGACGATTACGCAGAATCGCTGCATATCAGTACGAACTGGTTTATCCGTAATTTTAAGCTGTACATGAAAATAAGCCCTGCACAATACATCCTGTCCCTTCGGATGGTAAATGCACAAAGCTTATTGGAGAACACCGAATACAATATTGGAGAAATTGCAGAGATCGTAGGGTATGATAACCCACTCTATTTTAGCCGGGTATTCAAGAAAGAGTATGGTGTCAGTCCGGCACAGTACCGAAAGAATCTGGAAGAATCTACTGAAAAATGAGAAAGATTCCTTATAAATAAGGAGAGTAGAACCATGCCGATACAAAATGCGATCCACAGCCAACAAGTCTACGACCCAACGGATGAATCCATCAGGGCAGAGCAGGAACTTTGCATGGAGCGGCTGTATGATTATAACCACACCCGCCCTTCCGAACACGCAAAACGGGCGCAGCTTTTGAAAGAAATGCTTGCAGAGTGCGGCGCAGGCTGCTGGATCGAGCCGCCGTTTCACGCCAATTGGGGCGGAAAGCACGTTCACATGGGCGATTATGTCTATGCCAACTTCGGGTTGACCTCATTTGGTTTTGACCACAATTTTGACCACAATGCCAACGATTTTATCTGGTCGATTCGCAGGCACGCCTGCTTTGATCGAATGCCTGCGACGACTGGCATAAAGGATCCGGAAGGACTACCGGGATCGTCTGGGAAAATCAGAGTAACCTGGTAGATTTGCGATGAAAAAATTTTTCCCGCATTCTTTTTACAGGCTGATTTTTTTGTCGGAAATGTAGAATATCGCTCTGGAAACTATGCATTCTCTCTAACAAAATCTGCCCAAACGTGTTAATATTGAGAAAAAAACGCTTCATAAACGTTTACAAAATGGTAACAGGCTGGTATACTTTATAGCGGTAGATAACAGGAATTGCAGAAGCTGAAAGGAGAATCGACCGTGAATACCGCTGCACCGTCCCATTTTCGCAAAAAACTGCTGAGCCTTGTGCTGACGCTGGTGGTAATGCTCACCTGCCTGCCTGCTGCTCTGGCAGTGGACCTGAATGTGGACGCGGGCTTCTATTTCAAGCAGAGTCGCGGCGGCACCTGCACGCTGGCATCCGCAGCCATGATGCTGCGCCGCCGGGCGTATCTTGATGGCCTGACGGATTGGACCGCTGTGACAGAAAACAGCGTACGCTCCACGGCATGGGCCAACGGTCTCTCTCACAGCTTTACATATAAGGAAATGCAGGTGGGCTACGGAACCCTGCCTTCCCGCAAACAGGAAAAGATCCAGACCCTCATTACCCTGCTGTCGCAGCATCCGGAGGGCATCGTGCTGTATGACCGCAGCCAGCCCCATGCGCTGCTGCTGACCGATTACACCAATGGTACTTTCTACTGCTCCGACCCGGCAGGGAATATTTCTTCCGGCCGTATCCCGCTGGAAAATTCCAGTGTTTCGATCAACGGCTCTTCCTGCTATTGGTACGTGGCATCCGATCACAACGCGGTTGCGTCCTCGCCGGACAGCCTGCGGCTGGAGGGTATGAGTTATCCCATCAACATCCATGCAGGCAAGGGCATGGCTATGACCGGTACCGCGAACGCTGCACTGGGTATGACGCTGACCGATGTTCAGGTGGCAGTGCTGGACGAGAACGACCAGACGGTGTTCACTGCACAGGCAGCACCCAATGCGGCGATCTTCTCCTTCAAGTCGCTGGACAGCGCCATCCGTTTTGGTGAACTGCCCGCAGGCAGCTACACTTACATGGTGGTCGTGACCGACTCAGTGGCGATAACCTCTGCTTTACCAGTGACTTCACGGTTTCGGATGGCTCGGCAAGCAGCGGTGTTTACTGGTCGGTGAAGGATACCGAGGGCACCAAGCTGCTGGACAGCATTCAGGAAGTTCAGGATTCGTTTACCAGTGCAACCGAGTCCACGCTGGGCTGGCTTGAAAGCCTCTTCCACTAAAACGCAAAACAAAAAAGATGACCCGGGGCCTGCCGCTCCGGGTCATCTTTTTGGTGTTATGGGTGTCAGAAGAACATTCAATTGTCGGAGAAATAATCGCTGTCAACACGCTTGATCAGATATGCTTTTTTGGGTAGAAACCCCAACGCCATATTCGATCATCAATTCGGTCAGGCGTTTGCCATCCACCAGAATAATATGCTGCGCGTTGGCAAAGTCTCTGGCTTTGGGAGAAAACTTTGCGGTCGTGATAAAAGACCTTTTTCTACTCTGGGCGGGCCCATCATGGCTCCGGCAAATTTTTGCAGTTCTGGTTTGCCTATGGTAACATCCGGTTTCCAACGCTTGGCCTGAATGTAGATCAAATTAAAACCGAGCTGGTCTTCATGAATGATTCCATCGATTCCGTCGTCGCCGCTGTATTTGGTGACAAAACCTTCGCCGTAGTTCATGGCTTTCATTAAATCGACGACAAGTTGTTCAAAAAATGCTGGAGTCTGGTTCAGAACCTCGGCCAGAAGATCGTCGGCCAACTGCTCATTGATAATGGCGTAGACCCGGTCAAATGTTTCCTGTGGTGTTTCTGGGGCTTCTGCCTGAACTTCGTCGGGCGCGAGTGTAATAGAATCGCTTCCGCTGTTTTTTACGCCGATAAAAAATCCAGAAATTCTGGGCACTTTTGAGCGAGAACGGTGTTGGTAATAGAAATGCCGCTTTCCAGCAGAGCCTTTCCAGAAGGTGTTATGAAAATGTGCCCGCGTTGGGGTGAATCTATCATCTGGGCTTTCAGCAGGTAGGTCTTAGCCCAGCCGACGCGGCCGGAAAAAAACACTGCTTTTAGGGTGGCTGGGTAATGTTTCGGCAAGGTCTTGCTCGGTCAGATGCAGAGTCGAAATGATAAAATCTCGAACTTCTTTCATAGAGTGCGTACCGCCGTCCTGCAAGGAAAGCAGTACCAGACGATAGAGTTCATTGTATTTTGGAATGGCCATAAAACTTCCCCAAATTGAAAAAACTGAAAAACTTATTTCAGCGTGCCGTCCAGCACCTGATTGTAATACCACGGTTTGGGGGCGTGGAAGGTCTTGCCGCTGAGGAAGGCAAAAGTCCGGCTGGTTGAAGTGGGGCATAGTCAGTTCCCATGCGCACAGGGCCTGATACTTGAGTTTCAGCTCGCGGTTGGCGGTGTTGTTGCCGTATTTGCTGTCGCCCAGAATGGGACAGCCGATGCTGGCCATGTGGGCGCGGATCTGATGGGTGCGGCCGGTGATCAGCTGCACCTTCAGCAGGGCCAGACGACCGGAGACGGCGATGGTCTCGTACCGGGTCTCCACTTCCTTGGCACCGGGCTGCTTGTCTTCCACGATCTTCACGATGCCGCGGTCGGCGTCCTTAAGCAGATAGCCGCCCAGAGTGGCATCCGGCGGGGTGGGACGGCCGAAGGTGACGCAGAGGTAAGTCTTTTTTCACCTCGCGGCTCTTGATGGCGGCGAGAAACAGCTCCTCGGCCTCCGGCGTCTTTGCGATGATCACAAGACCGCTGGTGCCGGTGTCGAGGCGGTGGCAGAGGGCGGGGGTGTAGACGTCATTCTCCTTATATTCGCCCTTCTGGTTCAGGTAGAGCAGCGCACGGTTCAGCAGGGTGTCGTCCCTCCGGACCATCCACGGCAAGACCGGCGGGCTTGTTCACGATGAGGATCTGCGGGCAGTCATACACCACCTGCGCCGGGCCGCGGGCGTTCTTCCACGCCGGGCCGTCCACACGCCTGTCCGCATCCAGAACTTCATCCAGAATGAACAGCTTGATCTCATCACCGGCCATCACGCGGGTGGAAAGCGGCTGCTTTTTGCCGTTCAGCTTGATCTTGTTCTCCCCCGCAGCGCCTTGTTCAGGCGACCGGGGGTCAGGGCGGGGTACTGCTGGGTCAGATAATTGTCCAGCCGGGTAGGGGCAAGACACTTTACTTTTAAAATCTTCACGGGATATTCCTCTCTATCTTAAAATCAGTTGCAATAGAATGGGTTCTTGATTCGTTTTTATTGTAGCGAAATAAATCTACCGCGTCAAGAAAGAAGGTATTGTTATGAACCTGAAATGTAGGATTCTGGCTGTTCTGGCTGCTGGCATCGCATTGACGGCCTGCGGCGGCGGCTCCGGTGCCCCCCAGCCAGCCCCCCGCATCCAGTGCAGTGCCAGCCTCGTCCCATGTGGCAGAAGAAGGCGTTACGGAACCGATCAATCTGCGGACATGGACACTGGATGACCTTTGATGACACGCAGACCACCACATTTGTTTCTGCCTCCATTACCTCCGGTGTGCAGAACGGTAAATTGACTGCAAAGGTGTTCGGCTACGACATTTATAAGAAAGAGGAGATTGAAAAGCTTGCTGTCGGCGATAAGATCACCTTCCACGAAGAGGGTGCGGCATGGAATCAGGTCGTGAACGATGCGGTGACGAGCATGAAAAAATGACGAATACCATCTTGTAAGCATCAACGGCGGCATGGAGCAGCCCGGCGGGCTGGACTTGAAGCTGGAGGATGATGACACCTACCGGACGATGACCTTTGACGATTACCCGCTCTATTACGAGATGGGAGAAAAGAAGATGCCGCTGGCAGAGGATGTAGTGCTGAAGGACAGTTCTCCTGCCGACCCGCAGGCCGAAGCCGTGGAGACTACGGGCGCGGATGCGGTGGCAGCAGCGATCAATGCAGACCCCGATAACTGGACCACCTATAATACCACGCTGGTGGTGCAGGGCGGCAAGGTGCTGGAGGTGCGCCGCATCTGGGTGCCGTAAATTTTGCTCAAAACCGTTGACAAACGTTTTGCGTATGCTATAATTTAGCTGTACGCAAAGGGGCATTTCGCCTGCCTTGCGGAATGTAAAATTATGACAGATGGCAATGATGGGGTCAGAAATGTACACCGCCGTTCAGAGAGAGCGCTTCCAGCTGCAAGGCGTTCCGGTCGGGATCCATTTTGCGCCGCCCCGGAGCTTCCGGCGACAAAAGTCGGACGCAGCGCAGCGTTAACGCGCCGAAAGCGGCAGGGGACACATTTTATCCTTTGCAATTTGGGTGGTACCACGGAGTTTTGCACAGGCAGCCTTCGTCCCTTTTGGGATGGGGGCTGTTTTTTTTTGTTTTTCTGCGCCCACCGCCCCTCTGCCATAATCATAAATCGGCGCAAAAACGCCAAAGACGATTGAGGAGAGAAAACCTATGCAATGGACCGGTTTGAATGAACTGCGTGAAAAGTACCTGAGCTTCTTTGAGAGCAAGGGGCACCTGCGCCTTGGCAGCTTCCCCCTGGTGCCCAAAGACGACCCCAGCCTGCTGCTTATCAACTCGGGTATGGCGCCTATGAAAAAGTGGTTCCTTGGGCAGGAAGAACCGCCCCGCCACCGTGTTACTACCTGTCAGAAGTGCATCCGCACGCCGGACATTGAGCGCGTGGGCATCACTGCCCGCCACGGCACCTTCTTTGAAATGCTGGGCAACTTCTCCTTCCAGGATTACTTCAAAGAGGAGGTCATTCCCTGGGCATGGGAGTTCCTGACTTCTGACGAGTGGATGGCCATTCCGAAGGACCGCCTGCACATCTCTGTGTACGAAGAGGACGACGAGGGCTTACGATATCTGGACCAAGAAGGTGGGCATCGCCCCGGACCACATGGTCCGTCTGGGCAAAGAAGACAACTTCTGGGAGCACGGTTCCGGCCCCTGCGGCCCCTGCTCCGAAATCTACTTTGACCGCGGCCCCGAATACGGCTGCGGCAAGCCGACCTGCGGCGTGGGCTGCGACTGCGACCGCTATATGGAGATCTGGAATCTGGTGTTCAGTCAGTTCGACGCCGACGGCAAGGGCCATTACGAACGTCTGGCACGCCCCAACATTGATACCGGCATGGGTCTGGAGCGTCTGGCCTGCGTGATGCAGGGCGTGGGCAACCTGTTCGAGGTTGACACCGTGCAGAGCGTGCTGCACCATGTAGAGCACATCGCAAACACGACCTACGGCGAGGACGACAAGACCGATATCTCCATCCGTGTCATCACCGACCACATCCGCAGCTGCACCTTCATGGTGTCCGATGGCATCCTGCCTTCCAACGAGGGCCGCGGCTAT
>VOFJ01001691.1_pt1 | contig 11606 bp, 15 predicted proteins | sample 5384081 | NCBI WGS metagenome assembly VOFJ01 (sample SAMN12384729, study PRJNA508395) | human gut metagenome | isolation source: healthy gut I | host: Homo sapiens | reverse complement strand
AATCATTGGTAGCGAACGTGGAAGCCATAGAAACGGCAATGAAAATCCAAGTTCAAGGCAGGCAGGCCACTGCGGAAGAAAAAAAAATTTTATCCCGATATTCTGGTTTCGGGGGTATCAAAGAAGTGTTGAATATAGGTACACGGACAAGCCCATAGGTGGTGATATGCAAGAACCGATACAAAGATTGCAGGAGTTAATCAATGCTTACCCTCATTTCACAGAACCCATGCGACACAATGTCATAGAGGGTATCAAAGCATCTGTACTGACAGCATTTTACACTCCTAAATTCCTTGTTGATACAGTGGTGCGGCAGATACACGCCACGTTCAGCGAAAACGGCCTCAAAATGCGTTCATTTCTCGAACCGAGTGCAGGTATAGGCGGTTTTCTGCCCATAGCCATGTCCGGCACGTATGACTATGCCATTGAGAAAGATCTCATTTCGGGGATGATACTTTCCCTGCTCCATGAGAACACGCTAACACGGACGGCTGCATTTGAAACCATTGGAGAACAAGGGTTTGAGCATACAACTTTCGATGTCATAGCCTCAAACATCCCATTCGGAAATTTCCGTGTGTTCGATGCGGAGCTGTGGAAGAAAGGCGGCGTATATGAACAGGCAACCAAGACCATACACAACTACTTTTTTTGTCAAAGCGATGGAGTTGTTGAATGAGGGTGGGTTATTGGCTTTCATCACATCGAGGGGCATCGCCGACACTCCTGGCAACAAGTTCGTGCGTAAATATCTTGTAAATCATGCCGACCTGATTAGCGCAATACGTCTGCCCGACACGCTTTTCATGCAGACAAGCGGCATAGATGTAGGCAGTGACCTGCTGATATTCCAAAAGCACACGCACAAGACGGTACTCTCACAACGGGAACAACTGTTTTTTACAAGTAGGCAGGGAAGAAGGCGGACGCCATAGGCACAATGACCGAATACGCCAACAAATTGTTTACCATGCCGAAAACTACCCTTGCAACAGGTAGCCGCATTGTACAATTTTTAGTATAGTAGTAGATGCTATAATACTAAAATATACAAAAGTAGTAAAATAGTATACACTAATAATAGTAAATACTAAAAATAGTATTATCTTTGTATCAGATATAAAGACACGAAATTATGACAAAAATAATCGCAGTTTTGAACCACAAGGGCGGTGTCGGAAAGACAACTACCACCATCAATCTTGCTGCCGCATTGCAGCAGAAGAAAAAGCGTGTACTGCTCATCGACATGGACGGTCAGGCAAACCTCACGGAATCCTGCGGTCTCTCCATCGAAGAGGAACGGACGGTGTACGGAGCGATGAAAGGCGAATATACCTTACCGGTATTCGAGTTGGAAAACGGTCTTTCCGTTGTACCGTCCTGCCTCGATTTGTCGGCGACAGAATCCGAGCTTATCAACGAGCCGGGGCGGGAATTAATACTAAAAGGGCTGATTGCAAAATTGCTTGAAACCCGTAAATTCGACTATATCCTGATTGACTGTCCGCCCTCGCTGGGTTTGCTGACACTGAACGCCCTCACATCGGCGGATTTCCTGATTATCCCGGTACAGGCGCAGTTCCTCGCCATGCGCGGAATGGCAAAGATTACAAATGTGGTCGGGATTGTTAAGGAACGTTTGAACCCAAACCTAAATATCGGCGGCATTGTCATCACCCAGTTCGACAAGCGCAAGACGCTCAACAAGAGTGTAGCTGAAATCATCAACGACTCATTCTGTGACAAAGTGTTCAAAACGATTGTGCGGGACAATGTGGCACTGGCCGAGGCTCCGATAAAGGGAAAAAGAATGTCTTTGAATACAATAAAAACTGCAACGGAGCCAAAGATTATATGGCTTTGTAGCACAAGAGGTTTTGAAATTAAAATAAAGACGATATGGGCAAAAGTGATTCATTGAAAAACGGCATGAGAAGCGGACTGGACGGCTTGCTGTCATCCACGAAGAAATCTCCGCAAAAAGAAGGAAGCCACACCACTTAAAACGGAAAAAGAGCCTGCTGTACATTGCAATTTTGTTATTGACAAGAGTGTTCATACGCGTATGAAATTCCTTGCTATTGAGAAGAATATGTCATTGAGAGATATTGTAAATGAGGCGATGAAGGAGTATTTGGAAAAAAAAACGGTAAGTGAGGGTATGTCCCTCGCTTACCGTTCTTTTAAATCTGTGACTTCTGTTAGTACGTTATGCCGATATGTGTTGCTACATATCAGTCATTGACAGTCCTTTGTATGACAGGAAATAACCTTTGAACTCTCCCGTTGCACGCATGAAAGCGGCTGCTTTCGCTTCCAGTTTTTCCATGTCGATATTTTCGGCCTTGCGTTTGACTTCGAAAAATGTCGCTCTATCGTCCAGTTCGTTTTCAGCTACTATGTCTATTTCGTTCTCACCCTTTCGGTCCCACCAGCCACCGATGCGCGTATAGGCTTGCTGTTCTATCAACACACGTTTGAAGTAACGTTCAAGCATCAGACCGCTGAAAGTTTCATAATCCCGGCCTATAATCATCTTCACACTTCCATAGTTCTCTATCTCCAGCATATAGCTGTACTTGTAGATGAAGCGGAACCAGAACGTGAAAAAATTATCCTCGATGACATACCGGACATTCTTGGCGGAACTCTTCTCGAACAGCGGTTGCTTCTTCGATATGATTTCGTATTCTTTTTCCAGCTTGGTAAGATAACCGCCGATTTCCTTGCCTACCACGTTTTCAATTTCCGAACGGGATGTTTTTCCTCGTGCAATGGCCGATAGTATGGAGAAATAGATTCCGTAATCCTTGCCGAACTCTTCGATAAGAATCGCTTTACCCTCGCCCAAAAATATGGAGTCGGCCTTTATAATCTGGTCGAGCATAGTCGTTTTTGGTTGTTGCTTCTGCATCCACCAGCAGTTGTACGTACTTCGCCACGCCGCCCGTGAAAGCGTACAATGCCAGCAGATCTTCCGCCGTGTAGCCGGGGTTGTATTCCGAAAGAATATCTTTCAGAACAGTCGGAGTAAACGGACGCACAGTCATAAAGCGTGATTGCCGATTATACAACGGCTCTTTCTTATCCTTGAATATCTTTGTCATCATAGAATAAATCGAACCACAGACAATCAGATTGATGTGGGACTTCGGGCTGTATAGGTCCCAGATGCGCTGCATATCGCTGAACACCGATTTGTTCACACGGAAAAACTCCTGGAACTCGTCGATAAAGAGCGTGATGGGACGTTCTGCCGAAAGTTTCATCAGGTACTCGAACACATCAGTAAAATGCTCGGCCCGCCCCATGGTTGGGACACCCAGCTTGTGCTCTATCTCAAGCCGGTAGTCCTCACACAAATCGCCCTCGGCTTTCCGGGCAACAAAGAAATAGAGAATCGGTTCGTCCTCGTATGCCTTCCATACGAGTGATGTCTTACCGATACGGCGACGTCCCGTTACCACTGTAAACTGAGCATTGTCTTGGGCCATTTCGCGAATCTTGCGAAGAGAGGCTATTTCTTCTGTCCTGTCAAAAAATCTCATATTCTTATCCTTTTTTATTGCCATTTCCGAAACGGCTGTTTCCGAAACGGCTGTTTCGCTACTGCAAAAGTAATGCAAATTTCCGGTAAAACAGGCAATTGATACAGATTTATTTAGCGAAATGGCTCAAAGGATTTTTGATCTGGTAAGCTCCATTCCTGTTTTACACCGTCTGGTCTTACGCCCTTCCGCTTGTCCCGTTGTATCATTTATCATCCCTTTATAGTCCCATCGGTTTTACCATCCGCCTTTCAGCGTATTCTTCCTTTTCTATATTCTTTTAATGCCACTCATCCGGTCCATTTCTGCCATCGCCGGTTGGTTTTCCAGACGCAAATTTGGACTGCCGCGCTTGATTTCACCGCTTTGAAGTGCATTTCTCGTAAAATTCTTCCTTCCTGCGAAAGAGTAATTTTCCGGAAAAAGCGTTGAAAATAGCTTGTTCGTCAGTCCCTTGAAGCATCTGTAAATCCCAAGCGGTTCAGGCAGAGAAAAGAACCGAAAAAAGGGAAAATAAAAAAATCAAATATCAACCAATTAAATTTTATGATTATGGCAACAACAGCAGTTCAAGCAGTAGAGAAGAACATCACATCGGTAGCATTGGCAGACATTCAGCCGAGTAACTACAACCCACGTAAGAACTTTGACGAGACAAGCCTTGCGGAACTTGCCGAGAGCATCCGTCAGCAGGGAGTGCTTCAGCCTATCGGTGTGCGCCCTATTGCGGACAACCGTTTCGAGATTGTATTCGGAGAACGCAGATACCGTGCTTCCCTCATGGCTGAATTGGCGGAAATTCCGGCTATCGTCATGGAAATTTCAGACGAGACAGCCGAGGAAATGGCGATTACCGAGAACCTGCAGCGTAAGGATGTGACCCCGATTGAGGAAGCCAACGCCTACCAAAAGCTCATAGACAGCGGTCGCCACGATGTACAGTCCTTGACCGTGCAGTTCGGCAAGACGGAGGCATATATCCGTACACGACTTAAATTCGTTTCCTTGATACCCGAAATCGCTTTGCTGTTGGAGCAGGACGAAATCACAATCAGCGTGGCAAGTGAAATCTGCCGTTATGGGGAAGAGATACAGCGTGAGGTGTACGACCAACATCTGAAAGAGGGGGTGCAGTACAATAGTTGGCGAGGCATGAAAGCTTCCGAGGTGGCACAAAGCATCGAACGGCAATACACCGCAGACCTCAATCGCTATTCATTCGACAAAACTTTGTCTTTCATGCCCTCACAATACCAATAATATGATGTTGTTCTGTGAGGGTGGTTGCGGAAATTGCGCCAACCGCGCTTGCTTGGTGGAAATGAACACATCGCACCTTACCGAAAAGGCTATGCGGCTCATGGAACAGCACCCTGCCGTTCCCCTCTGCCACGAAAGCTACAATTACAATGAAGCTGTCATCGACCGACTTACCGCTATGGGCTACGAAGTGGAAAGCCTTAAAACCTATGCAACGAAATACCCCGAAAGCCCCCAAGCACCTCAAAAAGAGGATTATGATACCACCGAGGAATACGAGGATGCAGAAAAGGATTACGGGCAGGAATTGAACGGTTACACCGAAAAATGCGAAGCAATCCGCACCCGAAGCGAAGCAGGAGAAATCTCCCTCTATCTCCGTATTGAGAGCAACGACATTACACTGTGCTATGTTGCAAATACCGCTACCACCGTAAACGGTACAGCAACCGAAATGCCGCTTTCACCTATCGAGAAGTTGGAAAAGCAGGACAAACGCAACAAGGAGATTGCCCTCGAAAAGACCGTTGAAGACACCCAAAAAACGGATTTTAGAAGTCGATATGTCCGAGTGCAAGTTTGGGCAAGACGAGGATAAGATGATTTATTTCTTCCTGCTCTCCTCACTCCGCAAAGAGCATTTCGAAGCGAGGGTATCGAGGAAAAAAAGCCTTATTGCCACCTTACAGATGAAGAAAAGATAAACATCATCGCCAACCTCACGAGCAAGCAGAAAGCCGTTATCCGCAGGGATTATCTGATTGCCAATTTCAAGGACGCATTCGGTAACAACGCCACAGCCTCCCTGTTGCTTGGCTTCGCCCAAAAGCATATGCCCGACCTGTTGGCAGACATCAAGAACGGACATAATGAAGTGTATGAGAAGCGTCACCAACGTATCGAAGAGAAAAAAAGCCGTTCTTTTGGTGCAGGAACAAGCAAAGCAGGAAGCGGAGCAATCTGACAAACAGCAATCCGAAGTAGGGATGCAGACCGAAGAACAGCCACAAGAGGAAGATATTGCAGCTTAACCATAATCACTAACTAACGAATAGGGGGTAGAAATCTGTCCTCTATTCGTTCCTAATTCAATGAAAGTGAAGATGTTCACGGACAACTGCTCCAAACCTGTTGTCGGGCGGCGCGTCTGCCGGGCAACCCCGCCATCCGCGCGATTATGCCTTTTCTATTCCATTTATAGCTACCTCCCGATACCCCGCCGCCACCCGTCTTCATTTATACCTATCAGTTTCAACTTCCCTTTTATCTTATTCCTTCTCCGGTTCCTTCCCTGTCCTCGCCGGTTTGGTTTTCCAGACGCAAAGGTGGGCCGCCGCGCTTGATTCCATCGCTTTGAAATGCATTTCTGTAAAATTCTTCCTTGCTGCGGAAAGAGTAATTTTCCGGAAAAAGCGATGGAAGTAAGCTTGTTCGTCAGTCCTGTAAAGCATCTGTAAATCCCAAGCGGTTCAGACAGAATATAGAACCGAACAGAGGGAAGAAAAATAAATCATTAAAATTTCATGACAATGGACAACATCAAAGAAAAGCAAAGAGTACAAACTTGCCAAAGAATGGGAAATGGCAGTGAATAGTTTTAGTTTCAATCCCAAGCGTTTTGCAGCCGCTATACCTGATATGCACCCCACACTGCAACAGAGCCTCTATAGGTTGTTTAAGGAGTGCATCATTGTGATGGCGGACGAGACACGTCTCTATGATGACCGCAACCGTGCATCGCACGAAGAAGCGAAGTGTATCATGGAATACCTCAAGGCAAACGGGAAGCATATCCCATTAAAATAACAAGCGTATGAAAACGACAAGAAGTACAATTTGGCGGCAATAACTATCCTTGCCGTGTGGTGAAATCCAACGAAGGTGAAGAACTACTTATCGGCTCGACTACCTCTGCTCGATGCCCTTCAGCCCGGTAGTTTCAACGATGAAAACATGAAGGCTTCGCAAGTAAGGAAGCCGAACGAATCTATGACGAGGTTTTCTTCTTTACCGACATGGCAAACTTGCGACTGACAGACGTAGAATTGGTTGCCGAACTGAAAAAGGACAACCCGGAATGGTTCGAATAAAAAAACAATAATCATCTTAAAAATAGCATAGTTATGGATAAAGAGTATGTAATGCACATCGCACAGACCATCAAAGAGCAGTTAATAGGACTTGCCCCTATGCCCGTCCTCATGTCATGGGGTATCTGCAGGGTTTGCAGCCACCATCTTCAAAGAGCTGCCTGCACTTCGTATCAAAGTAAACGGACGGTTACACGCCGGATACGTCTATTATTGCACTTAATGGGTCAGATTATTATGAGGTATATCTGCTGAAAGAGAACGGTGCGGAGTGTGTCAATGAAGAAGTATGCTTCGACGAGTTGGGCGATGTCATTGACAGGGCAATTGAATGCGGTACTGACAAAGAGGAATACGAAAAAATTTGCCATCAGCAACTCACCAAATTATTAAGTGGGCAGTTCTCCTGATAAACCGGAAGAAGATTATAGTAAAGTAAACCGTCAGTACGATTGTACTGGCGGTTTTTGTTCTTTTATTTACTTATATCAGACAGCCGGATTTTTATTTCGCGTTACGCTTGTTCTGAACGTCCTTTATCATCTCTTTCACATCTTGTCCTACTTGTACGAAGTTTTTGTATAGGATGCGTTCCCGTTCCTCTCTCGACTTGAAGGTGTAGAACTTCGGCAGCGGCACATACGCCGCTTCCTTCTTTCTTGATTGCTGCCATATCAAAATCTGTTTTACAGAAGAACTTTGTAGTCTTGAATTCTTCCGATTCTTGAATATTCATTGAACCGCCCATACCTGTTTTCGTCTTCACAAAATCCCGTGCCGTCTGACCGCATATCCATCCGGTTGCCATATCCGAGATTTTCGAGGCAGGCACAAGGTTATCCATATTCTCGTTCAGGTTGATGCTGGTTTTATCCCGGTCTATCGTCACCCCTTTTTTTTTGACCTGGACCACCTTGCCGAAGATGTCATTGGACAACCATTCCAGCGTTTCTTTGGCACGTGCCGAGCCGCTTACCACATTGCCTACCGTCGTAATGATCTTTTGCATACCTACCTTACCATAATCGGCTTCCAGTTGCGGTAGTTCCTGAAAGCCGAGCGTTACACTCACCTTATTGCTTCGCGCTGTACCTATCAGACGGTCTATTTTGTGAAAGTAGAGTGTCGGTAACTCGTCCACTATAATACTCACAGGAATATTTTTCCCCCTGCCCGGTATTCACACGGGTAACGAGACGGTTTAGGATAAGAGCGTTCAATGCGCCGATGATGGATTCCATTTCCGGGTCATTTGCAATCAGCAGGTAACTCGGATTCTTCGGGTCACTCACCTTCAGGTCGAAGTCATCGCCATCCCGGTGGAATATCCAGTAGCTCTCTTTGGTTGCCAGACGCGAGGTATAAACACGTAACGTGCCAATCATACCCTCCAATTGCTCCATTGCCTTATTTTTGAAAGCTGTCTGGAATGGGCCAAGTAGCGGAGCAACCTCATTGTCAGTTTCCAGTACCTCGAAAATCGTCTGATAACTTTCATTCAAGAATGACAGAATATGTGGCATGTCCGAATACTTTCCCAGCCAGTAGGCAGGTTTCCACGATATTGCCGCCTTCACGGTCACGCACGATACCTGTCGGCTTCCAGAATTTGGTTTGCGAATCTTGCTGTCTTTCCGCATATAGAGGCTTGCCGTTGGCATCGTAGGGTTCACGCTCATAATTCACGAAGAAGTATATACAGGCGGCAAGGAAGTTTACCGCCGAGGTTTGGAAGAATTGGTCGCTTCCGCCACCGCCCTCTTTCTTACCCTTTGTAGGCTTTCCAATAATGTTTCCGCCGTTTCGCTGGCCGCAGCGAGGTTGTTGATGTACTTCGCCTGAATCGGGTTCACCCTTCGGCTATACTCTACGTCCACAAAGTTGATAACGTTGAACTTACACCCTTTGGGCACTTTGCCGAGTTTCTGGTTCCTCTTATAATGGTAGTAGAGCTTGGTCGCCAATGTCGGAAACTTGTAGTCATACACCACCATGGCGAAACCTTTGGCCGAATGCTGTCGGATAAACGGCTCTATGATACTGAAGGTCTTGCCCGACCCCGGTGTTCCAACTACCCATGTTCCTCTGAAGCAGTTGCTTACAGAAATCCATCCCTTACGGAATTTACCCTTATAGTAGTACCGCATAGGGATATTTACGCTGTATTCATTCTCGACTTTTTCCTCACATTGTTCAAAACTTTCATTCTCGAAGTTGAAACGGTCTTTCATCAGTCCCTCCTTGATGAACTTTGAAATGTTGTCTAATGCAATATGTACCAGTACTACGCCAGCAATGGAGGCAATCATATAGAGAATGATATTCAGAGGTAAGGTATAAAGCCTTGTTCCCATCGTATGGCCGAACATCCATACGGAGATTACGAGCAGCAATCAACCCACTCGTCAATGGATACACCACCTGCCGGCGTGCGTTGAACTCCAGATGCTTCTTGTTCCGCGTTCCGACACAAGTGATGCAGATAAGCAGTACCGTCGCAATTTTGCTGTACACAAGATTGCCGTCGTGGTAAATCACCCATTGTTTGATGCGTCCGTGAATGTCGGTCAGTATGCCACCCCAGTGGTCGAGCATTGCAGGGTCAATGGCATATTCAAAGAACTCCAGCAGTACGGACACATATACCACTGTGCGGAATATCTTATAGAACCCTTGCAATTCCTTACTTTCTTCCATAAGTCAGTCTGTTATTAGTCCCTGTTTTATACGATACCAATGATTACCTACTCTGATTACATCCATACCGAACCATGCACCATTCTCATTTAGTTTTGTTTTTATCTTTTCGAGTGTTACCGGACCGACACCCCAGATTTCCATGAGATATTGCTCGTTAAGATGAATCAGGTCTCCGATATATAATATTCCATGAGATTCAAGATGGCTTTTTGATGGATGGGGTAATACCCAAACTGAATACCGGCTCCGAGAGATAGTGTACTTCTTCTGCTTGAATGTTATTCAAGGCTATTTCAAAGTCCCGCTTTGATTCTTTTGAGAGAATCAAGGCGTTCTTGCATCTTTTGGATGGCAAGCTCGTCTTGCTGTATTTCATCGCGTAACTGGGTTGCTCTCTTTACAAGTTCGGCATTACTTCTTTTCAATTCTCCATTAATATCCGCCATTGACAGATTGCTTATTTCAAGTTCGTTTCGTGTGCGGTCCAATTGCGTGACAAGTTCCTCCTGTCTGTCGGCATGACACTTCAGTATTGAATTTTTTCATTATCGGCAGCCATTTCGTCCAAAAGGTAGCCGAACCTTTTAATTTGAAAATTAATATTTTCTTTATCCGATGCTATGGAATCTGCGAGTTTTGCCAGTCTTTGCCGGCATGAATTACCTTTCATGGACTTATACATGAGGACAATTCCCAATATCATCAACGCTATGCTGAAAAGTATATCCGTATCTTTCATATCTTTCTATCCTTTATTCGTTTATGGTAATTATAGGGCGTACTCTGCGCGCCTGTACTTTAGGTGTTTCCTGCATTGCGCCGCTCCCCATGGAGTAGAGCCACGCCTTGGCTGTCTGCTGCTTTTCGACTTCTGTGGATGTCCAGTACCAACAGTCGTTTTCATCCAGCGGTAACGGCTCGCCACCACATTGTTCGATGACAGGGTTGACTATCTCTCTCATGGTGTAGAGCAGCCGCATCTCTGCCACGGACGGTACATAGGCACTTTGCCCGTACCGCCATAGGTCGAAAACCGCTTCTGTCATTGGCGAAGCCGTTTCTCGTGTATCGTACAGTGCGAATGTATTCTCGTTGCCATCATAAGCCATGATGTCGGACGATGCCTTGTGCGATGCCGAGGCTGTCGGCGAATGCCTGTGGAGCAATGTCCCACAGGTAAACTGCATAACCACCCCCCTCCGTATCTCCGCGTTTTTCGGTATCGAAAACAACCGCTATCGCTTTTTTCCCCGATTGTTCATATTGTGCATAAAGGCAAGGCCGTTCCGTCCTCGCAGAGGATATGTCCTGGACGGACCGCTGTATCAGGTACGTCTATGGTGCGTGTCACAGGCAGCGCACAGCACGGCAGCCGTTGCCGCTGCCACCAAATGTATCTTTCGTATCATATTGCTTTCTTTTTTGTTTCCCTATTTCATAGGTAGTTTCACACCCAGCACGACACCTGCACGCAGCACGTCCGCACCTTTTATCATCACATCGCTTTTCACTTGCCAATACAGTGTCCATCCGGCCCGTAGCACATAGTTGTGTTCGTAACCGAGGTGCAGGCCGCCGAGGAACTTATTCATGTCGCTTCCGGCTGAAGCTCCGATACGCAGACTGCCATAGTGGCCGTTTGCGTCCCGCGTCATGCACGGCTTGTAGGCCACGCCGAAACAGCAATACGTAAGTTGATAATTCTTTTGTATTTTTATTTAATTCTATTTCTTCAAAATATTTTGCCTGTTGTTTATATTTTTTGTAGTAAGAAATGTTGATTTAGGTTTTAAATTCATAACCGTTGATTAAGTTTTTATTACTTCTTTCCAGCAATTTTTACTATATATAACTTTCTAAAATGATTATACAGTGTTATTAAAATTTTTTTGTATTGGCTCTTTTGATGCTATTAAAACCTTTTAACACTTTTTAAAGATTGTGCTATATCCTTTTTTCCCAAACTATCTGTCAAATCAAATATTATTGCTTGTATTTG
>VOFJ01000947.1_pt1 | contig 11606 bp, 16 predicted proteins | sample 5384081 | NCBI WGS metagenome assembly VOFJ01 (sample SAMN12384729, study PRJNA508395) | human gut metagenome | isolation source: healthy gut I | host: Homo sapiens | reverse complement strand
AAGCGGGCTCTTCCGCTCGTCCAAGCGAAAGGAAAACGGGATCGGCATCCAGTCTGTCCAGCATACTGCAGAAAAAGACCGGCGGTGCAAGCACATTTACCCATCAGAATGGCGTTTTCTCTGCCAAGGTCATGCTTTGTGGAGAAAAAGCAGCCGCCAGAGACCGCGGACAGCACCACGGAGTTGTACGGAAAATGTGAAAAGCAATGCGGAAAGCGCAGAAACTTGCCATATAAAAAGTGGAAACTTCATTCCCCAAATGGCAACCTCCATGCTAAAAGTGGCAAGTGACATATACAAAATGCCATTATACAGAAATGCCCACTCCCCTGAGAACTCTTCAGACAAGTGGGCATTCTTCTTCCTATATATCAAATATACCTTTGTGGTCACTCAAATCGCCACCAAGTCATGGATCAAAAAATCATCATTTTTCATTTGTCCCAGAGTAAGTGCACGGTTTCTGCACTGTTTTTGCACGGTTTCAAAGGGATGCAATGGGCACTCTGACTTGCAAAATACGACAAAGGGTGCAGAAATTGCCGGGCAGAAAATCACGATGCTTTGCATAAAAATGACGTAAACTCGAAACTTCTAAAATCAAAGAGTGTTCTGCCCGGTGGGCTCTTTTTAATCAGAGGGCCAGGGATTCGAGTTCCCTCGAGCGCACCAAAAAATCTCACGAAGAATCGTAAGATTCCTCGTGGGATTTTCCGTTTTCTGGGGCTCTGCACACTTTTTTGCACACCGGCGGGAAAGCCGTGTTTTTCCTTGCATTGTCTGCATTCTGTGCATCGTGGCGGAACTTGTCGGGGCGAGGTCCCTCCATCTTGCTGGCGCAAGACCGTTCTGTTACTTAAAAGCCTCACTGGGGCTTTCATTGCTGCGCTGCACTCGCAAACGCGAATCTTTCCATACTTTTTTCAGGCGAACAGCAGGCGGGTGAACTCACGCCGCTGCTCGGGGTTCATCTGCCGGACAACTTTCAGCATCCCTTCCGGGGTGATCTGGATGCTGTCCGGCAGATTTTCTTTTTACCGGCACAGGAAAAAGTTGTCTTGAGCATATGTGGGTCGCTGATATGGAGTTTGCCGTTGCTCCTGAGATCGTGGATAGCAGCCCTCCGAAATCACCGTTTTATCTGCACAGAAAACAGGATCACGCTTCTGATTGAAATATTACTTGATTTGAAACCGAATGTTAATTTCTGCGAGAAAATGAGCCGTGTATTTCAAACAAAAACCGCCTACATCACAAACGATGCAGGCGGTTTTCTCGGGGAGTAAAACGGAAATCAAAAAGTGTTAGTGACAATTTCCGGTACAACCACCCTTGTCCTCGTGACAGGAGTGTGAGCCGCAGCTATGACCATCTTCATGGTCATGATGGTCGCAGTGGGCATTTGGATCAAAAACAAGATTTCCTGCCAGGTAATCCGCAACAACGCTGTCAGCTGCGCCGGAAATGCCGCCAAACAGCTGAATCCCGGCCTGTGCAAGAGCGTTCTGCGCACCAGCACCAATACCGCCGCAGAGAACGACATTTACACCGTTCTGAACAAGGAAGCCCACCAATGCACCATGGCCCTGCCCGTTGGTAGAAACGACCTCACTGCTCAGAATCTTGCCGTTTTCTGTATCGTAGATTTTGAACAGTGCGGAGTGGCCAAAGTGCTGGAACACCTGACCGTTTTCGTAAGGAACTGCGATTTTCATAGCTGAATCTCCTTTTGCTTTTTAGCGTTTATCAGAATAGTTGCAAATTTGGATGGCCGCACCATGCTCCATCCGCTGAAAGCCGTGCTTTTCATAGAACGGGACATTCTTTTCGTCCTCTGGCATTCCCTCGATATATAGGTAGTTCTTATATTTTTTTTCTTTGATACGTTCCAGCATCTCTCCGGCAATGCCTTTCCCCTGATAATCAGGATGTACCAGCACATAGTGAATTGTTTTGTTACTTGGTGGTGAACGGAACGGCAGCAACATGTGGCGGTGCCGCTCATCATTTCTGCTCCAGGACGGCTATTTTTTTCCGCTGCCGCTGAATGCGGCGGGCGGCGTCCAGCCCGGCTGCGATCCCGCTGCCGAAGGCCCAGTGCAGATTGAAGCCGCCGCAGCTGCCGGCGCAGTCCAGCGTTTCGCCCACAAAATACAGGCCCGGGCAGCCCTGAAACTGAAAATGTGCATCCACTTCCCGCAGCGAGAGCCCGCCGCCGGTCACCTGCGCCTGCTTCCAGCCGCAGGGGGTCAGGCCCCCTCAAAGCGCCAGTGCTTGGCGGTGTGGGCCAGCTTTTGCCACTGCCCGGCGGTGAGAACGGCGGGAGCGTTGCCGTCCCTCAGCCCGGCGGCAGACCACACAGCGCAGCCCAGCTTCCGGTTCAGCAGACCCAGCCAGAACCCGGCAGGGCTGTCCCCCTGCCGTCTGGGCGGCATGGGAACGGAACAGGGCGGTCAGCTCTGCTTCGTCCAGTGCCGGAAAAAGATCCAGCTCCACCGCGGGAGCCTTTGGGCTGCGGCCCGGTGCCAGCAGGCCGGACAGCTGCATGATGCAGATGCCGGAAAGGCCATAGTCGGTGAACTGCACCTCGCCGGTCTCTGCGGCCAGCACACGGCTTCCGTCCAACAGGGAGGCCGCGGCCTTGGCGCGGATGCCGGCCAGAGTTTTGTTGGGCTTTGCGCACTGCAGAGCGGTCAGACAGGGATACAGCGGCTCCGTTCTGCCGCCGCACTGGGCGGCGAACCGGGTGCCGAAGCCGTCGGTGCCGAACTGCGGCCCGGCGGCACCGCCCATGGCGCAGATGACGGCATCCGCGCGTAGGGTCTCGGTGCTGCCCTCTGCCGTCTCGAACTGCACAGCGTAGCCGCTGCGGCTCTGGCTCAGGGTGCGCACGGTGCAGCCGGTGCGCAGCTGCACATGGTGCTGCGCAAGGTGGTGCTCCAGCAGGGCCAGCACGTCCGCTGCCTGATTGGAATAGGGATAGATGCGCCCCGCTTCGTCGGTGCGGGTATAGAGCCCCAGAGCGCGGAACCAGCCCAGCGGATCGGCTGCATTCACAGCGTCCAGCAGCGGGAGCAGCGCCGCCGGGTCGGCTGTGAAATACCGCTCCGGCGCGATGCCGGTGTTGTCCAGATTGCAGCGGCCGTTGCCGGTGGCCAGCAGCTTTTTGCCCGGCCTCGGGCTGCGTTCCAGCACGACCACCTGCGCGCGGGGTGCACTTTGTGCGGCGGCCAGCCCGGCGGCCAGCCCGGCGGCACCGCCGCCAAGAATGAGGATGTTCGGCATCCTGACACCTGCCTTTCAGCAGAATTTCAGAAGCTGTCCTCATAAGCAGGGTGCTGTGCTTATGAAAACGGCTTTTTGTATCATTGTAGCAGAACCCCCTGCCGGAAACGCAACGAAGGGGCAGCTTTCCGTAGGTATAAATTGCCCGGGCTGACAGATACTAGAGGTGCAGGCATTTTCAAGGAAACGGAGGAGCCAACAATGAAAGCAACAGGTATCGTGCGCCGCATCGACGAGCTGGGACGGGTGGTGATCCCCAAAGAGATCCGCCGCACCCAGCGCATCCGCCGCGGCGACCCGCTGGAGATCTTCACGACAGGCGACGGCGAGGTGATCTTTAAAAAAGTATTCCCCCATTGGCGAAATGAACGCAGTGGCAGCCCAGTACACCGAGGTGCTGAGCAAAAGCTTTGCGCTTACCACCTTTGTGGCAGACCGGGACCACATTCTGGCCGTGAGCGGGGCAGGCCGGCGGGAACTGGCCGACCGCAGCATCAGCCAGCCGCTGGAAAAAAAGCTGATGGATGGCCGCAGACTGTACCAGTGCGAGGGCGTTGCAGAAAAATGCATCCTGCCCTGCGAGGGCTCGCCCGGGTGGTGCTGTGCGCCGCACCCATCATTGCGTCGGGCGATGTGATCGGCGTGGTGGGGCTGCTGACCGAGGACCGCACCGCTGTGCCGGATGCCGCCCAGCTCAAGGCGGTGAATGTGGCGGCAGCGTTTCTGGCCAGACAGATGGAAGAGTAAGGCGGGACGATTGTATTATATTAAGGAAGCTGCTGCACAAGGGCAGCGTCCTCGCCCCTCTCCGTCTTTGCTTCGCAAAATCCACCTCTCCCAAAGGGAGAGGCCTTGGCAAAGAGATGAACCTTGCGGGGACTGCCAAGGGCTCCCACTTTGGGGGAGCTGGCGAACGAATGTGAGCCTGAGAGGGCAAGCCCGCTGAGATAAAAGCGTCTGTAACGAAATTCGCTGAGTTTTCTGAAATTCAAAGGCGAATGTTTCAGACGCTTTTTCTTTTGGCGGGACAGTTTGCGGCATAGCCATAAAGGCATCCCCTCGGGAGCAGACTGAGAGGGCAAGCTCGCTGGCCGGAGAGAAGGGTCACACCCCTTTTATGACAGAATTATGAATCTTTTGATAACATTTTTCCAAGGGGCTTGACAGCACCGGAAAATTGGCTATAATGGTCTTAGCACTCAGGAAGATGGAGTGCTAAAGAAACAAAGCAAACGCAAAAAGGAGGCAGGCGCTATGACGATGGATGCACGCAAGCAGCGAGTCTTGCAGGCGATCGTGGCGCTGTATGGTCTCGAAGGTGAGGCCCGTGGGCAGCAGTGTGCTGGCAAACTACTTTGACATGGCGGTTTCCAGCGCGACGCTTCGCAATGAAATGGCGGCGCTGACAAAGCTGGGCCTGCTGGAGCAGCCCCACACCAGCGCGGGCCGTGTGCCCAGCGCCAAGGGCTACCGTTACTACCTTGATAATCTGCTGACCGACGATCAGCCGCTGGATCGTGTGAGCCGCGCCCCCGTGTGGATGCGGTGTTCGCCAGTCTCGACCATGAGCCGGAAAAGCTGGCCGCAGGTGCCGCCCGGGCGCTGGCCGCCATCAGCGGCTGCACCGCCGCCGTCAGCACCCCCTGCGCCGAAGACCTGTGCATCGCCCACTATGAAGTGGTTCAGGTGGGCCGCAGCGCGGCGGCTGTGCTGGCCGTCACCACTGCAGGCTACGTTCGTACCCGTGTGGCACGGGTGCGCACCGGCCTCTCCCGCGAGAATGCGGCTGCACTTGCCGCACTGCTCAACCGCAACCTTACCTTTGTGGCGCCGGTGGATCTTTCCACCCGGCTGCTGGCAGAGTTGTGCAGCCAGATCGACCCGGAGCTGGTTCCGGTCATCAGCGCAGCCGCTGCGATTTTGCAGGATTCTGCACAGCCCCACGTATTTCTGGGCGGTGAGCAGTATCTGCTGGACTGGCCGCAGCTCGAAGGCAAGGTGGGCGACATCCTTACACTGCTGAACGACGAGGAGCAGGCAGCGGCCCTGATCGCTCCTCCGGCAGAACGCAGTGAGAGCGTGCTGCTGGGCGAGGATCTGGAACCGCAGATCCCCGGCCTGTGCATCGTCAGCGACCGCTACCTTGTCGGCGGCGGGCTGTGGGGCTCGATCGCGTTGATCGGCCCGACCCGGATGCCGTTCCAGAAACTGATGCCGCTGCTGCATTACTTTGCAGACCAGCTGGGCGAGGGCATGAGCGGCAAACGAAAAGACACCCACAGGCTGCCGTACCCCGGCGGACTGTGATCTATAAGGAGGGATCTGGGAATGAGCGAAGAAGCAAAAAAAAGACGGCTCCGGCTCAGGAAGCGGAGCAGCCCGAAACGGCTCCCGAGGAAAAGGCCCAGCAGGCAGCACCCGAACAGGAACCTGCTGCTGAAGCTGCCGACCCGAAGGACGACAAGAAAAAGGACGGCGGCTGGTTCAACAAGAAGGCCCGCGAGATGGAAGCCGTCAAGGCTAAGCTGGACGCTGCCGAAGCCAACGCTGCACAGGCCAAGGAACAGCTGCTGCGCATGGCTGCCGAGTACGACAACTACCGCAAGCGCTCCACCCGCGAAGCCGACCAGAAGTTCAACGATGGCATTTCCTTTGCCGTGAACCAGATCATCCCCATTCTGGATACGCTGGAGATGGCAGCCAACGCCCCCACCACCGACGAGAACTACAAAAAGGGCGTGATCATGACGCTGGACAAAGCCGCCAAGGCGCTGGATGCCCTCCATGTGGAGGAGATCGAGGCGCTGGGCAAGCCCTTTGATCCCAACTTTCATGAACGCCGTGCAGCAGATCCCCGCCCCGGACGGACAGGAGAGCGGCACCGTCATCACGGTCTACCAGAAGGGCTACAAGACTGGGCGATAAGATCGTCCGCCATGCGACCGTTGTAGTGGCCGAATAACAACGCCTGAACCCGCAAGGGGTTTTGAATATACCATCCGCTAACAAAAACTTGAGCATCACATAAAAAATAAGAGTTGTTCTTTCGAGAGGAGTTTTCATTATGAGTAAGATCATTGGTATCGACCTTGGTACTACCAACAGCTGCGTGGCTGTCATGGAGGGCGGCGAGCCCGTTGTCATCGCAAACTCTGAGGGTGCACGCACCACCCCGTCCGTGGTCGGCTTTACTAAGACCGGCGATCGTCTGGTCGGCCAGGTCGCAAAGCGTCAGGCCATCACGAACCCGGAGAATACCGTCGCTTCCATCAAGCGCTATATGGGCACCGATCACAAGGTGACCCTGAACGGCAAGGAGTACACTCCCCCAGCAGGTCAGCGCTATGATCCTGCAGAAGCTGAAGGCGGATGCCGAGGCTTATCTGGGCGAACCTGTGACTGAAGCTGTGATTACGGTGCCTGCATACTTCAACGACAGCCAGCGTCAGGCTACCAAGGACGCCGGCACCATCGCAGGCCTGAACGTCAAGCGTATCATCAACGAGCCTACTGCCGCTTCTCTGGCATATGGCATCGATAAGGAAAGAGAGCAGAAGATCATGGTGTACGATCTGGGCGGCGGCACCTTCGATGTGTCCATTCTGGAAATCGACGACGGCGTTATCGAGGTACTGGCTACCAACGGTGATACCCATCTGGGCGGCGATGACTTCGATGAGCGCATCATCAACTGGATGGCAGACGCCTTCCAGACCGAGAACGGCATCGACCTGCGCAAGGACAAGATGGCTGCGCAGCGTCTGAAGGAAGCTGCCGAGAAGGCAAAGATCGAGCTGTCCAGCGCAATGAGCAGCCAGATCAATCTGCCCTTCATCACCGCGGATGCCACCGGCCCCAAGCACTTCGATATGACCATCACCCGCGCCAAGTTCAATGAGCTGACCGCCGATCTGGTGGAAGCCACCATGGGCCCCGTCCGCAAGGCTCTGCAGGATGCAGGCCTGCGTCCTTCTGACCTGAAGAAGGTCCTGATGGTCGGTGGTTCCACCCGTATCCCCGCCGTCTACGACGCTGTGAAGAAAGAGCTGAACTGCGAGCCCTTCAAGGGCATCAATCCCGATGAGTGCGTGGCTGTCGGCGCTGCTATTCAGGGCGGCGTCCTGCAGGGCGATGTGAAGGGTCTGCTGCTGCTGGATGTCACCCCGCTGAGCCTCGGCATTGAAACTCTGGGCGGCGTGTGCACCAAGATCATCGACCGCAATACCACCATCCCCACCCACAAGAGTCAGGTGTTCTCCACCGCAGCAGACAATCAGCCCTCTGTTGAGGTCAACGTTCTGCAGGGTGAGCGTGAGTTCGCACGCGATAACAAGAGCCTCGGCGTCTTCCATCTGGACGGCATCGCTCCGGCTCCCCGTGGTGTGCCTCAGATCGAAGTTACCTTCGATATCGATGCAAACGGCATCGTGAAGGTCAGCGCAAAGGATCTGGGCACCGGCAAGGAGCAGAACATCACCATCACTGCTTCCACCAATATGTCCAAGGACGATATCGACAAGGCCGTGAAGGAAGCTGAACAGTTTGCTGCCGACGATAAGAAGAAGCGTGAAGAGGTCGATATCCGCAACGGTGCCGACCAGATGGTGTTCCAGACCGAGAAGATGCTGAAGGAGAACGGCGACAAGCTGCCCGCCGACGTGAAGAGCGAGGCCGAGAGCAAGCTGGCCGACCTGAAGACCGCTGTTCAGTCCGGCAACGTGGACGACATCAAGGCAAAGCAGGAAGCTCTGAGCCAGGTGTTCGAGAAGATGTATCAGGCAGCTGCTGCCGCACAGCAGGCCGCCGGTGCACAGCCCGGCCCCGGACGCAGGTGCAAACAACCAGCAGAAGCCGGATGATGACGGCGTTGTGGATGCCGACTTCAAGGAAGTCTGACAAAAAACACAGCAGTGTGTGCCCGGCCAAACCGGCGGACACATGCGTAGAATAGCAAAAGCCGCTCCGGTTTTGCCGGAGCGGCTCTTGCTGGTTATAGAGCGAGGAACCAACCGGGGCGTTTCCCGGGGAGGGCGTTCCCGGAGAGGTGAGTGGATATGGCACAGGAAAAGCGTGATTACTACGAAGTGCTGGGGGTATCCAAGACCGCCACGGATGCGGAGATCAAAAAGGCATACCGCAAGCTTGCAATGAAGTACCACCTGGACTACAACCCCGGCGACAAGAAAGCCGAGGAAAAGTTCAAGGAAGTAAACGAAGCATACGAGGTGCTTTCGGACCCGAAAAAGCGCCAGCTGTACGACCAGTACGGCTTTGCAGGCGTTGATCCTGCCTATGCGGCACAGAACGGCGGCGGCCCGGGCGCGGGCGGTTTTGGCGGTTTTGGCGGCGACGGCGTTGACCTTGGCGATATTTTCGGCGACATCTTTGGCGGCGGTTTCGGCGGCTTTGGCGGCTCGAGCCGTTCGGCGAACCCCAACGCCCCCCGCAAGGGCCAGGACATCCGGGTGCGCATCACCCTGACGTTTGACGAGGCGGTGCATGGCTGCAAAAAGAACATCACCATCACCCGCCAGCAGGAGTGCACCGAGTGCCACGGCAGCGGCTGCGCCGCCGGTTCCAGCCCGGAGACCTGCCCTGACTGCGGCGGCAGAGGCTTTGTCATTCGTCAGCAGCGTACGCCCTTCGGCGTCATGCAGACCCAGCAGCCCTGCTCCCGCTGCGGCGGCAAGGGCAAGCTGGTCAAGAACCCCTGCAAGGTCTGCCACGGCGCGGGCAAGGTAGCTTCCAAAAAGACGCTGGAGGTGTCCATCCCCATGGGCATCGACGACGATCAGAGCTTTGCACTGCGCGGCATGGGCGATGCCCGGTGCCAACGGCGGTCCTGCCGGTGATGTGATCGTTATGGTCACGGTGCGCCCCAGCGAGGTGTTCCAGCGCGACGGCTATGATGTGGGGTCACCGTGCCCATCACCTTCAGTCAGGCTGTGCTGGGCGACACCGTGCAGGTGCCTTCCATTGACGGCAAGGTGGAGTACACCGTGCCCGAGGGCACCCAGAGCGGCACCACCTTCCGCCTGCGCGGCAAGGGCATCCAGTATCTGAATGGCCGAGGCCGCGGTGATATGTACGTCAAGTGCGAGGTGGAGATCCCCAAGAAGCTGAACAAGACCCAGCGGGAGGCCCTGAAGAAATTTGAGGGCACCTTGAAAGAGGAAAACTACGAAAAGCGCAAGGGCTTCTTCAAAAAAGCTGAAGGACATGTTCAACAGCTGAACATAAAAAGCATGGCATAACGCAAAAGCAGGCGGCACTTCCCAACCGGGAGGTGCCGCCGCTTTTTGCTGCAGCCGCGATTCGCTGCAAAATTTTACGTTGAATTTTACAGCATACTGCGGTATACTAAGGCTGAAAGGAGTGGATACCATGCCCAATATCAAACCGATCTCTGACCTGAGAAACTACAATGAGGTGCTGCGCGATGTAGAAGAAGGCTCGCCGGTGTTCCTCACCAAAAATGGCCGCGGAAAATACGCCATTGTGGAGCTGCGTGATTACGAAAAGGCGCAGGCGACCATCCGCCTGATGAGCGAGATCGCCAAGGGCCGCCGCTCCGGCGAAGAGGAGGGCTGGCTGAGCGTGGAGGAAGTGAGGGCGCATTTCCGCGCGAGAGCAAATGAAAAATAAAGTTCGATATACAGCGCAGGCTCTCCATGATCTGGATGAAGTGTGGGACTATATTTCCTTTGAACTGCAAAACCCGCAGGCGGCAGAAAAAAACGGTCAACAGGATTTTGGATAAGGTAGATCAGTTGGTGGAATTTGCCCAGAGCGGGGCGCTTCTCTCTGCGGTATCAGAGGTGATGGGGGAAGAACGTTTCCTTGTCTGCGACAGCTATATGATTTTTTGCCATAGCGAAAAGCAGGAGGTTACGATCGACCGTGTTCTCTATGGCCGCAGGGATTACCTGCGGGTACTGTTTGACAAAACAGAACTGCCGGAGCAGGAAGGACCATAAACAACAGGCGGCGGCACTTCCCGGTTGGGAGGTGCCGCCGCTTTTTTGCTTGTTCAGGGAGATACAGGGGACGCTCAGGAGCCAAAGACGATCAGTGCATTGGGCACCAGACCGATGATGCTCACACAGGATGCAGCAAACCAGAAGCTGCATCCTGCATCGTGGATGGTGTTCAGAGAGCTCTTTTCAGCGTGGACGACCAGAGCGTTCATGCCGTTCTCCACCCAGTTGGAGTTGATGTTTGCCTTGCGGTAATCGTGGATGGTGGAAACAGCCTTATACCAGCCGTACAGCGGGAACCAGGCCATGACGGCCTGCACGACGCCTACGCCGCCCTCGGTGTAAGGTCATCTCATCACAGGATAAAACATGGTATGCAGCGGGATACGTAATGGTGTTCGTCATAAAAGCAAACTCCTTTGTTTTTGTATGGAAATAAAAGCGGCGGCTCTTCTCATGAAGAGCCGCCGCAAAAAGCCCTTTGGGGTACTCCTGAAAGTTAGAAGTAGATAATGCCCAGAGACATAACAGCAGAAAAGCCAAAGCTGTTGATAGTCGATGCAGCATTCCAGAAGATCATGCCGACATGGTAGAAGGTGTTAGTCACACTAGCCGACTTCTTAGTTCTGCTTGATGAAAAGCCCGCGGCCCTCTCTGGCGGAAAAGGCCGCGGGTAAAGGGGTCTTTGGTCTCTCCGGACGGATCTTATGAGCAGGGTCAGAGCAGGACGATGGCAGCATTGACCAGCAGGCCAACGCCGGTAGCACTGGTTGCGGTGACCCAGACGATGCGTCCCAGATCACGCAGCATGTTCTGCGCACTGGAATCCATATCGCGGCTCAGAGCATCCAGACCGGTATCCAGCCAGTCGTTGGGGTGGCTCTTGCGGTAGCGGCGCATGGCGGTAACACCCATGTACCAGCCAATGGGCGGGACCCAGTTCAGAAGAGCTTCCGTAAAGGTAGCACCGCCTTCGGTGTAGGTCATCTCTTCGCAGGAAAGAACGTTGTAGGAAGCAGGCATCATGATCTTGTTTTCCATAATAACACTCCTTTGAATCAAAGATCGTATCAGCACATTCTATGCACTGTTCACACCAGATTGAACCATCGGTGAAGAGCAGCTGCTCTATATCGCCATTGTACAACACCCGTTGCATTTTTTTTTTCAAGAGGTGAATGGGCAGTCTGCGCAAAAACTGGAGAGACTTCCGAAAAGAACTGGAAAAATTTGTGGAAAAAGCACTGCAATAAAATACACCCCTCTGCAAACCGCGCTGGGCGGCGGGCGGAGGGGTGTGTTCCCGTGCGGGAGAAGGCGGGTTTACCCGCTACTCCGGCACGG
>VOFJ01002679.1_pt1 | contig 11631 bp, 7 predicted proteins | sample 5384081 | NCBI WGS metagenome assembly VOFJ01 (sample SAMN12384729, study PRJNA508395) | human gut metagenome | isolation source: healthy gut I | host: Homo sapiens | reverse complement strand
ATCAGTAATACTTCGTTCAGTTACGTATTGCTGAAGCGCCGGAAGGATCTTCTTATTGTTCATACTCATGGAATGCACAAGTGATTCGTGTTTGCATGTCGAACCGGCTAAAAGGCTTGTTCCGCCGCCATTAATTATCGGTACAAAATTGGCCGCCAAAACACAAAATACATGTATCATATATAACACAAAGAAGACCGCAAAAATCCCAGAAACGCCCAGACCCGGAACTGCAGGATCCGAATACTGTACGCGATTTTGTTGGCTTTTCGGCGGAGAATCAGCTTTTTGGTGCTCAAAACACCCGATTGATGTTGAAATAACGATTGCGATCCTCGCGGCCATACTGCTGACCGCATGCGGAGGTCCGGCAAAACGGGACTGAAAAGCAGCAGAAAAAACGAGATTCTGTGTGGCGGCTATACCCAACAGCGGCCCCTCGAAGCGTCCGAGCGCGAACGAAAGGCCAGCGACCGGCGTGAGCTACACCCCGGAGAGCGTCGGCACGCAGGTCGGCGGGAACCAACTACCGCTTCGTCTGCAAGAAGACCATGACGCCCAACCCCGAAACCTCCCGGGCCGAAGTCATCGTCTTCAAGCCGCTGCCGGGACAGGGCGAAGCGAAAATCACGAAAAAATCACGCGGTTGTAACCCTCCGGAGGCTTTCTGCAAATACTCCTGCAGGATGAGCGCATGGTTCTCCGCCGCATTTTTCGAGGCGTAGAGCAGCGTCACCGTGTCCGCTCCATCTATCCCGCGGACGAACTCCCGTACGGCCTGCGACGCACGCAGTTCGTCGGTATACCGACGGCGAAACTCCTCCCAGCGGCCCCCGGGATCGGCATGATACCAGCTGCGCAGTCCGGCCGAAGGCGCAATGTCCCTGGCCCAGATGTCGTAATGCAGAGCGTCCCTGCGTACGCCCCGCGGCCAGAGCCTGTCGACCAGCACGCGGCAGCCGTCGTCCGGCGCCGGCGCCTCGTAAACCCGTTTAATACGTATTTGTGCCATGATTTCCGTGATTTATGAAACGAGCGGTGCAAAAAACGGACCGGGGCATCGCAAGCCCGCGCCCGGACAGCGGGTCGGATTCTCCCGGCGGCAACCCCGGCGTGCAATCGCACCGGCAGTTCCTCCCGGGAAAGATTGAAGGCGGGCACCCCGCAAACGCGGTGTTCCGCAGCCCCTTTCCCCGGACCGTAAAAAATGAAGGGCGCCTCCCGGCGCCCTTCCCCATCAAAAATTAACCCTTAAAAATTATCCCCTTTTCGGAAGACCTCCGAGAGATAGTGGTGCAGATAGCATAAATCAGCGTCGCCTTGTATCACCTCCCGCATCATTAAGTCTTCGTCCTCAGAGATGCCGTTGTCTGAAACCTCGTTTTTGTCAATCTCCTCCATAGGCTTTAGTTTTAACTTGCTTGCATCTATATAACGCAACCCATTCGGGAATATTGTGCGGGGATCAGCTCAAGACCAGATTTTTTTCTTTGATCATCCGCCGCAGGTTGATCAGCGCATAGCGCATGCGCCCCAGCGCGGTGTTGATACTCACGTTGGTCTGCTCGGCTATATCCTTGAAACTCAGACCCGAGAAATAACGCATCATCACCACCTCGCGCTGTTCGGCGGGCAGCAGTTCGACCAATGCGCGCACGTCGCGTTCGATCTGTTCGCAGACCATAGCGTCCTCGACGGTGCGTTCGGCCAGTTTCAGCGTGCCGAGCACGTCGTAGCCGGCTTCGGCTTCGCTCACGGACTTGTTCTGCCGCTGTGCGCGGAAGTGGTCTATCACCTGGTTGTGCGCGATGCGCAGAATCCACGAAAGGAATTTTCCGTTATCGGTATAACGGCCTTCGTCGATCACACGGACGGCTTTGATAAATGTCTCCTGGAAAATGTCATCGGCCACGTCACGGTCCTTGACCATCATGTTGATGTAATCCCGCACGCGGCGGCTATGGCGTTCGATGAGCTTGGATATGGCACTACGGTCACCTGAAAGGTAGTGATTAAGCAATACCTGGTCACTTAATACTTGCACGTTCATACTCTTGTCTCCTAATTAGTTACTAAGAGTAGATTTCTTTCCCGATAGGCAATCCTTTTTTAGTTGTCAGATGTCGTTACAGTTCTTGGTTCGGGCCTTGAGAAACATCGGCGTTTCCGGAGGCTTTACGATGGCAAGATAAGCACTTTTTCCGAAAATACCAAATTTTTTCTACTCCGCCGGCAATATTCCGGCACATTTCTTCTGCCCGAAACGAACAAAATCCGTGCCACAAACGGCCCGTATGCAGACAAAATGAAAAACCGGACTTCCGGCGAACCGGCAGAAGCGGCCGGTGAAATTACGCCCCGCCACACCCGCGCGACCTGGCGCGGCGAGATCCCCTGCGCGACAGCCCACTGCGGGATCCGGCAGCCGTCCGGCCGCCCCGCTATTTCAGCGGCTCCACGTGAATGGCGATCATCGTGCCCTCGCCGAAGCGGGCGCGCAGGCGGCGTTCGATGTCGACCGTCAGGGCGTGAGACCGTGCCACGGTCATCGCCCCGTCCATGCGGACGTGCACTTCGACGGCGATCGCGGCCCCGATGCGGCGGGTCCGCAGGTTGTGCGGCTCGCGTACCTCGGGAAACGCCGTCACGATGCGCAGAATCTCCTCCTCCACGTCGGCCGGGAGCGAACGCTCCAACAGCTCGTCCAGCCCCGTCCGGATCAGGTCGAAGGCTACCTTGAAGATGAACACCGCCACGACGAGCGCCGCAATCGGATCGGCGATACGCCACTTCTGCCCCAGGAAATAGGCGCAGGCGATGCCGACGAGCGTCCCCAACGACGACAGGGCGTCGCTGCGGTGGTGCCAGGCATTGGCCACGACGCTCGGGCTGTCGACCGCACGGCCTTCACGGACGGTGTAGCGGTAGAGAATCTCCTTGACTGCGATCGACACCCCGGCGGCCACGAGGGCGATCAGTCCCGGCCGCGGCAGCAATCCGCCGTCGACCACGACCCGGATGGCCCGGATACTGCCGGCGAGAATCCCGGCACCCACGATCCCCAGCGCAAGGCTTATGATGATCGTGGCGAGGGTTTCGTATTTCCCGTGGCCGTAATCGTGGCCGTCATCCCGGGGCTTGGCTGAAATCCGCGCGAAGACGATCACCACGACGTCGGTCGCCAGGTCCGAGAACGAGTGAACGGCATCGGCGACCATCGCCCCGCTCCGCCCGGCGATTCCGGCTGCAAGCTTCAGCAGCGACAAAACGAGGTTGACCACGAACCCCACAAAGGTCACGCGGTAGATTTTACGTTTCCGAATTTCCGCTTCGCTGGACATAGGCTCAAAAGATTGAAATTCAAAAATACGTTTTTTTTGATTATCTCGAAACTGAATTTAACCGAAATGCGGCGCAGATGGGTAGTACTTCGGTACGTCCCATTTGCGCCACACGAGAGCAAGTGCAAAAATGCCCTATAATCGGAAATCAATAGCTGCGGGCGAACAGCACGCGGCGGTGCGACGGCTTCCCGGAGAAGACGCAGACGCCCTCCTCGTCGGGTGCATCCACCGGGATGCAGCGGATCGTGGCCTTCGTGGCATCCTTGATCGCCACCTCGGTCTCCACCGTGCCGTCCCAGTGCGCGAGGAGGAAGCCTCCCTTCTCGTCGAGCACCCGCTTGAACTCCTCCCACGTGTCGACCTTCGTAATCATCGACTCGCGGAAAGCCAGCGCCTTCTTGTAGATATTCTCCTGAATCTCGGTCATCAGCCCCTCGATGCGCTCCACGAGCCCCTCCTGCGAAACGGTCTGCTTCTCAAGCGTGTCGCGGCGCACCAGTTCGATCGTGCCGTTCTCCAGATCGCGTCCGCCCATGGCCAGCCGCACGGGCACGCCCTTGAGTTCGTACTCGGCGAACTTGAAGCCCGGACGCACGTTGTCCCGGTCGTCGATCTTCACGCTGATACCTTTGTCTCGCAACGCCGCGGCAATCGTCCCGAAGCGGGCACAGATCTCGGCGAGCTGCTCGGGGGTCTTGTAGATCGGGACCATCACCACCTGGATCGGGGCGAGTTTCGGCGGCAGGACCAGGCCGTTGTTGTCCGAATGAGCCATGATCAGCGCGCCCATCAGACGGGTCGAGACGCCCCACGAGGTCGCCCACACATATTCCAACTTGCCCTCCTTATTGACGTACTGCACGTCGAAAGCCTTGGCGAAGTTCTGCCCCAGGAAGTGCGACGTACCGCTTTGCAGCGCCTTGCCATCCTGCATCAGCGCCTCGATGGTGAGCGTGTCCTCGGCCCCCGCGAAGCGCTCGTTGGGCGACTTGTGTCCCACGACGACGGGCAGCGACATCCACTCCTCGGCGAATTTCTGGTAGACATGGATCATCTTCGTGGCCTCCTCGACGGCCTCTTCGCGCGTGGCGTGCGCCGTGTGGCCCTCCTGCCACAGGAATTCGGCCGTACGCAGGAACAGGCGCGTGCGCATCTCCCAGCGCACCACGTTGGCCCACTGGTTGCAGAGGATCGGCAGGTCGCGGTAGGACTGAATCCAGTTCTTATAGGTGTTCCAGATGATCGTCTCCGACGTCGGGCGCACGATCAGTTCCTCCTCCAGTTTGGCGTCGGGATCGACCACGACGTCCTTCCCCTCGGGATCGTTCTTCAGACGGTAATGCGTCACCACGGCGCACTCCTTGGCAAATCCCTCGACGTGGTGGGCCTCCTTCGAGAAGAAGGATTTGGGGATGAAAAGCGGGAAATAGGCGTTCTGGTGTCCCGTATCCTTGAACATCTTGTCCAGCGCGGCCTGCATCTTCTCCCAGATGGCGTAGCCGTAGGGTTTGATGACCATACATCCGCGGACGGCGGAGTTCTCCGCAAGTCCCGCCTTCACGACCAGGTCGTTATACCACTGCGAGTAGTTCTCGTCGGACTTCGTGAGGTCCTTCAGTTCCTTTGCCATATCGTATCGGTTTTTACTTTTATTTCGGACTGCAAATATAGTAAAAAAATAAAGGCCCGTCGCAAAGACAGGCCTTTATATTATATGTACCGCCCCGTCAGAAGCGGAATCCGAGCGTCAGCGCCACGTTGTGACGGTTGATGTCGGTCGAATAGACGGCACTCTCGGTGTACCCTGCCTTGTCCTCGGCGTAGAACAGGTGGTAGTCCGTGGTCTTCGACGACATGTACTGATAGGCCAGGTCGAGCAGCACGCCCCGGGCCAGGACGAATCCCACGCCGGCGCCGTAATAGGTCGTCTGCTTGATGACGGGCGATGCCGGCGGAAACTCATCGTCCCGGACCATCGAATCGCTGAAGCCGAAGCCCGCACGCAGCGACAGCACCGGCAGGGGTTTGAACTCGGCGCCCACGCGCACGATGTTCGATCCCTTGAAATTCTGGCGGAACGAATCGTTGTACCACGACTGCGAATCCAGCCCCGAGGGGTTGTCCTTGATGCGGATGCCGTTGTACCAGTCCCGCTCGTAATCGACCGAAATCACGCCCCGCTCGCCGAACGTGTACGACGCACCGAACATCAGCCGTGTCGGCGAGACGAACGACCAGCCGTTGGGTCCGTCGTCGACCAGCAGCGGCGAAGTCATGTTGGGGTCGCCGGCCGTCGAGATATAACCCTCCTTGTCGGGCTTCACGTTCGGGTCCGTATCGTTGTTGGCGTAGGCCAGTCCGGCCGCGGCGCTCTGGAATTTCCGGTCGAGCGAATAATAGGTCGGGGTGTGGATCGCCGCACCCAGGCGCAGATTGGTCGTCGGACGGTAGACGATACCCGCCTTGAAGTTGACGCCCGTGCCCTCCACGATCACGCTCTGGTTGAGCTTCCACCGGAGCAGCTGGTAGTCCAGCCCGGGTTCCCGAAATCCGTCGGGCGTATTCTGGCTCGGCGTGTCGTAGAAATACTCTTCGACATAGTCGATGTATTTGCGCTGGTAGACGCTCTGAATGCCCAGCGACGCGCCGATGTAGATTTTTTTGTTAATGATGGCGACCACCGAGAGCACGTACTCGCCGACCGAGCCTTTGCTCCGCAGCATCGTGTAGTGATCGACGCCGCCCATTCAGGGCCACCACGTCGGCTTCCATGTCCCGGGATCGTCGGGATCGGTCACAGTCGATCCGGGAATCCGCGGTAAGCCAGCGCGGCGTTCCAGTATTCGAGAAAAAATTGTTTCCAGTTCAGTCGCCCGAGCCGCCTCCGTTGTAGAAGTCGTTCTTCGACATGCCATCGAGTTCAGCTGGCGCGCATAGCGTCGCCGATCGTACCGCCCTGGTTCTGCTGCCGCGCACAACCCGTAGTCGTAGTTGAAATCACGGCGATGCGAAGTTTATAACCAAGCCGATATTGAGGCTGATGAGCGAGCGCGAACCCTCGTAGGCATTGATCACGACGCCGATATTAGCCATCGAAAAGCGGTCCGCGAATTGCGCCCACTCCGGGGCGTTGCTCTTGCTCCGCGCGAAAGGACATCATCGGCGTGATCGAAATATCGCCGTGGCGGTACATGCCCAAGGAACCTGCCGGGTTGATCGACATCGACGAAGGTCGGCGCCCGAAAAAGGTGAAAGCCCCGCCATGGCCATGGCCGCGCCGTGCCAGGGAGATTGAACTGCGTCTGCGAGGTTCAGGTGATCACATATCGGTCGGCATCAGCAGGTCCTTGTCCATCAGGCATCCGTCTGATTGTTAAGTTGATCTGCCGCTGTCGCGCGTGCTGACACGCCGTTTCATACGTTACATTATTGCGTCAACTGCGCCAGACGCCGCTGGAAATAGTGGTAGCGTCTCCTCCGAGGAGGTCGTACCCGCCGCGCGAACTTCCCAGCTGTAATCCGCCGCCCGACGACGAACCGCCGCGGTTGAGACGAATGAACCCGCTGCTATAGCTGCTGCCCCGGTCGGTGTTCCCCGAAATCCAGTAATTGCTGTCGTTGTAACGGCTCCGCTACGCGCGACGAACTGCCCGAACCATAGCGTCCGCCGGACGAGTTCCACCCCTGCTGTTGTCGCACGCCGAAGGTATTCCGGCCCCCCCCCCCCATCAACACGGAATACGAAGTTGTAGAAAGATCACGCCGTAGCCGCCCAAGCGACGTACCAAGGAATTCCGGCAACATGTTCAAGCGGTAGGTCTTCCGCCACGCCCAGCAGCTCGGTCCCCAGTAAGCCGCCTTTAGCCGGAGATCCGCGCAAGGGTCGTACCACAGGCACGTTTTAACCAGGGTCCGTACCGAAGGTTGTGCCAGGAGTTCACTGACTCCAGCTGGCAACTCGGCCCCAGGGCCTGTTCCAGCCAGTACACGGATCGGGCTAGATGTTTTTATTGCCCCCACGATCAAGTATCCCGAGTGATGGTGGGTTTACCCCACCTGGTCACCCGTAACCCAGGAACGCCGGGTCTAGGCCGACACAGCCCAGAGAGCCGAACTGTAACGGGCGTTGATGGCAGCTCGACGGCATCTTGGCCAGGTCGGCTTTCGAAGATCCCTCGCGCAGACGGGCGTAAGCACTTTCATAGTCGTCTGCGGCCAACACGCTCTGTGAAGTTTGCGTCGCGGTATTCGTAATAACTATTTTCCGCGGCTGCGGCCTTCGCTTCGGCGATCCGTGCCTCCCATTCGGCCTTGCGGGCTTCGGCGGCAGCGCGCTGCGTCGGCCTCGGCCTGCATCCCGCCGGGCGATCTCCGTCCTGTCGACAGCGTAAAGCTTTCGTCGAAGGCCGGGGAAGCAGACGACATGACGGTTCCACAGTTCCGAATAAAATTTTCAACTTTTTCATAGCGCACATCATGTTTGCGTTAGTTCTCCGAGTACCAAACGAAAACCGTACCGGTTTTAGTATCGTTCATCCTTATAAACGGCCCCGCACGGGAAATACTGCATGCGCGAATGCGGATCCGTTCGTTTGCAAAGATAGTGCAAGCCGAGAGCAGAGGCAAATTTTATTTGACTATGCCGAGGCGCCGCCTGTCTGAGCGGAGGTTTATCCTCCGCAAAGATACGAATCAGCGGGAGCAAAAAGCAAGCCTGCCTGCACTTTGCCGAGCGGGAGTATCTTCGACGAAGTCAAAGGTACGACGAATAATTCCGGAAAAAGCGGTAAAACCTCGGCTTCCGGAGGCGTTTTTTCAACCAAAAGTGATTTTTTCCGCACGAAAATGTGCGAAAATAAAAAAAATATGTCTATATTTGCAGTCCCAAAACAACGGTTTTGGGTCGGGAGAGCGGGCGCAAGTCCTCCTCCCGCGACCGAAAAGGAGAGGTGCCGGAGTGGTCGATCGGGCCGCACTCGAAATGCGGTGTACGGGTAACTGTACCGGGGGTTCCGAATCCCTGTCTCTCCGCAACAAACGCTGAAAATCAGCAGATTGCAAAACAAACACCCAGTTTTACACCCAAGAATGTAAAGTCTGGTGTTTTTGTTTTATTTAAGATAATACAACCACTACATAATAAAAGAGTAGCGATATTAAAAGAATCCGATGAGAAAAGACTAATATTTATCTATCCATTCAGTTTGATTTTTCAGGACTTTACATCGTCCTGAAAGTATTTGTTATTGTATTCCAACGTCAGGAGTGGATTATAATACAAGTTTTTTGTGTGGATAGAATTTCGTTTTGCTTAATGTACGAAAGTACTTATCTATAAACGCATGAAATATTAGCACAATGAATCATTGAAATCAACTTTGGCCGTGATAGAATAGGCCAACTCATATCTATTTTAACAAGTACGATTGTTGGCTTCTCCATTATTTTTTGGATTAGCAACGAATTTAAATCCCCGACAGCTTTATCTCTGGCTATTTTAGCTGGATTTTTACCACAATTTGTATTAGGCTTGTTTACCGGGGTCTATGTTGACAGATGGAATCGAAAGAAAACGATGTTTTATTCGGACTTGTTCATCGCGTTCTGTACCCTATGTCTTTTTATTGTGATAACCAAGGGTTATAAAGACCTTTCTTTTTTTTATCTATTGACTGCTTGTCGTTCAATAGGCAGTACGTTTCATGCACCTGCTTTACAGGCAAGCATCCCTCTACTGGTTCCCAAAGCACCATCTTGTCAGGGTATCAGGTTTGTACCCATTCCATTCAATCCTTCAGTGAGGTGATAGCTCCCGTTGTAGGGGCAAGCCTCGTTGTTTGGCTTCCCATACAGTATATTCTGCTCATAGATGTGATCGGAGCTGTTGCTGCTTGTCTGACCTTACTTTGTGTCCAGATTCCTTCTCTTCAAAAACGAAAGTTCTTCCAGATTTCAAAAAAAGAACTGACGGAATGTTGGCATACCTTGCGGCGTACAATGGGCATTTTGCCTTTATTCGTATGCTTTTTACGCTGGTGACTTTTGTCCTTATGCCTGTTTTTACGTTATTTCCTTTTATGACGCTTCTGCATTTCAACGGAAACATTTTGCAAATGGGAGTTGTGGAAATGGGTTGGGGCTCAGGGGCATTGTTGGGCGGTTTAGTACTTGCCTGTAAGGCTTTGAAAAGCAAGCAAACATTAGTGATGCATACGGCTTATGTGATATTGGGATTGTATCTGATTAGCGCCAGTTATTTACCATCAAGCGCATTTATAGGTTTTGTTTGCCTAACATTTACAGGAGGCATAGCCTATTCCATTTACCATGCGCTTTTCATCGCTATTATTCAGCAGAACTTGGCTTCGGACATGCTTGGACGGACTTTTTCTCTCATCTTTAGTTTGAGTACCTTTCCATCAATGCTGGGTATCGTAGCTTCAGGATATTGGGTGGAAGCATGGGGTATCACATCCGTCTTTATGATCAGCGGATGGGTTATCTTTCTGATTGAGTGGGTGCAAATTTTTTTTTCTTCAATCAAGCAGTTGGATAATTACGCATAGTATTATTTATTAAAGAATTATTATATGACAAAGAAAGAACACACTACGATTACAGAGTTATTTCAAGTTTTGGACTTGTTGGAAAGCCTGGACATGCAGTTTTGGTTGGATGGAGGCTGGGGAGTGGATGTCTTGTACGGACAGCAAACCCGCTTGCATAGAGATATTGACATTGATTTTGATGCCAATTATACAGACCAACTCCTTGATCTTTTTGCAGGAGAGAGGATATCAAATTGAAACAAATTGGTTGCCCACCCGTGTGGAACTGTATAGCAAAAAATTAGGCTATATTGATATCCATCCTTTTGTCTTGAATGCGGACGGCACTTCCAAACAAGCCGACTTGGATGGAGGCTGGTATGAATTTCAACCGGACTATTTTGGAACAGCAGTCTTTGAAGGCAGAAGCATCCCTTGCATTTCTGCAAAAGGGCAACAAGTATTCCATTCGGGCTACGATTTAAGAGAGAAGGATATTCACGATTTATCTATAATTAAACAATGTATAACAACAATGAGCCTAACAATTAGATAAGAACAAGAAAATGACAGAAAAACAAATTGTCTGGTATATCTTACTTACAGAAGTAAAGATAGACAGTGACACCCAGTCTGTCACATCCCTGAGTGTAGCTCCATTGGCAGTCTTGCCGGGAATTCCAGCGTAAGGGAATTGGGGGGGATGTTGATTCAGTAAGCCCATCAGAGGGCAGCACTTTTTGGGTTACGGCACAGCAGTCGTATTGGGGCATAAAGAGTATTATCCTCGATTTGGCTATCGCAAGGCTATCGATTTAGGAATTGAATTTCCTTTCGAAGTCTCTCATGAATATTGCATGGTGGCTGAATTAATACCTGGAGCTACTGAGAATGTGAAAGGTATGGTTTGTTATCCAACTGACTTTAAATAGTTTAACAAGTAAAATTCATTATATAACTCGGACTGGGTATTTCAATTTCCCAGTCCGTATTCTGATAGTACTTATTCAATTGGAAGATTGTGTTGCTTCAAGAATGAAAGTTTATCCCAATACCCTCTTTGAAAGACGATTTTGTTATCTTTTTTACATGAAAAAATCCGCATCCACGAAGTCAAGAGAGTCTTTCCATTCCATGATAGCCATTCGCCATCTTCAAAAATATTTTCGACGATGCAAACCATTTTAGCTGCCGCAAATTCATTTACAAACATTTTGTAGATTGATTCTTTACCTATTATTGGTTCGTTTGCGACTTGATGATTTACTGCATTAGTAGCATACAGCTCTGCTATATGATAAGCATCTGCTTTGTTAAAGCAATCTATCCATTTTCCAAAACTTCTTTAGGCTTCATTTTTTTTATAAATTCTTAGGATTTTTGATTCTGTAATAAAAACAATCTGTTTGGATGCATAGATACTTGATTTTTTATTAATAATAGGCTATTCTATATTCTAAATCCTCTGGATTTTTGCTCTCTCTCTGCACCGAGTTACATGTAGATTCTGCTGTAACTTTTCCCCATTGTTCCCTTAAAACCATTGTACTATGGGTTGTCGGTTTATGGTCAGCATAAGCTTACCACTATCCATCGGATGTTTCTCAACCCTAAAATATCATTCGATGTCACCTTTCCACCTGTGTTCTTCAGGAACAAATTTTTGCCACTACATTGTATGGATTCTTTCTTTGTCAAGAGGTTTTCTATCATGTCTTTGGTAAACCCGATAACAGCGC
>VOFJ01001858.1_pt1 | contig 11634 bp, 20 predicted proteins | sample 5384081 | NCBI WGS metagenome assembly VOFJ01 (sample SAMN12384729, study PRJNA508395) | human gut metagenome | isolation source: healthy gut I | host: Homo sapiens | reverse complement strand
AAGCGAAAAGGGAATGACAAAAACTATGACAATTCAGGGGAAATCAAGGCACTTCCCCGTACGGAGGAAGGCATTTTCGACCTGGCAGCCGTGCAGCAGAGTGCAGGTCTGGGCAACATTTATCAGGCGGCGGATCTGGTGGTGTATCCCGTCTATGCGGCCTATGAGACCACGGAGAATAAAAAAAGAAGGCTATCCGGATATCATGGCACAGATGCGTGTGCTGAAAAAGCATGCAGAAAGTGAATTCAGTGCTGAAAACGGTGCAGCTTATACCGCAGTCATGCTTCATACCGTAGAGCAGATCAGCCCGGAGATCTACGAGAATTACAGAGAGCTTCTGGACAATTTCCGCAGTGCGGTAAAGCGTATCTTTGGAGCAGTATTATGATGCAAAGGAAAATAGGTTTGCCATGGATGCCACATCGGAAAAGGTATTCTGCGATGCCGTACAGAAGGCATGTGCGGAGCATTTATTGTTAGCGGAAAAATATCAGGAGTGCATTAGGTAGAGAACGAGAGGAAACAGCGCATGGAAATCAGACATATTATGCATACTGCCCGCAGTGCGACCATAGAGATCGCAGACGGCGGCAGATATTTTACAAAACAGCCCGTGGAGCTGCGGGTAAACGGTGAGCCGTCACTGACCACAGAGAAGACTATAACTTCCCTGTTTAGCCTTAAGCCGGATCAGAAATATGTGGTGGAAGCTTATATGAACGGAGAAAAGCAGGGGCGAAGTATCTTTCAAGACGGATTATGAGTACGTGACTCTGGATGTGACCAGATTCGGTGCCAAGGGTGACGGGGAACATGACGATACCCACTTTATTCAGGCTGCCATCATGGCACATGTCCGGTGAACAGCAGAGTGTATTTCCCGGCGGGAATCTACCGCATAACCAAATTGTTCTTAAAGAGCCATATCCGGATTCGAGCCGGCAGAGGGGTGCGGAGCTGAAGGCCTTTACCGACAGAGAGAAATTCCCTACGTTCCCCCGGAATGCTGCAAGAGCTATGATGAGACAAACGACGAGTACAATCTCGGTACCTGGGAGGGCAATCCCTTACCTATGTTCTCCGGCATCATCTGCGGTATCGGTGCAGAAGACGTGGTAATCTACGGACAGAGGTAAGATCAACGGCAATGCTTCCAAGAGAAAACTGGTGGAAGGATCCGAAGGTTATGAATATTGCATTCCGTCCCAGACTGTTTTTCATCAGCGGATGTAAAAATGTGACTTTGCAGGGTGTGACCTTCTGCAATTCCCCTTCCTGGACCCTGCATCCCTATTTCAGCAATGATCTGAAATTCATCGGTGTCACCGTGCAGAATCCCCGCGATTCCCCAAACACCGACGGACTGGATCCCGAGTCCTGCAAAAATGTGGAGATCCCTGGGCGTGCGTTTCTCCCTGGGAGATGACTGTATTGCAGTCAAGAGCGGCAAAGATCTACATGGGCAAAAAGCATAAGACTCCTTCCGAGAATATCCATATCCGTCAGTGCCTTATGGAGAACGGCCACGGTGCCGTAACTCTGGGAAGTGAAATGGCAGGCGGCGTGGTAAATCTGACGGTGGAAGACTGTGTTTTCCGAATCATACAGACAGAGAGGTCTGCGTATCAAGACCCGTCGCGGCAGAGGAAAAGATGCAATTCTCAGCAATATCATTTTCGAAATCTGACCTGGACCATGTGATGACACCGCTGGTGGTCAACTGCTTCTATTTCTGTGATCCCGACGGCAAGACCACTTATGTCCAGTCCAGAGATGTTTACCCTGTGGATGACAGAACACCGCAGGTGAAAAAAGATGGTATTTGAAAACATGGAATGTACGAACTGCCATGTGGCAGCTGCGTTCTTCGACGGACTTCCCGAGCAGAAGATCGAGGAAATCTACATGAAGGACATTTCCATCAGCTACGCTGAAGATGCCAAGTGTGATGTCCCGACCATGTCTGACGGCGTGGAGAAGAGCAGCAAGCGCGGAATGTTTGCCAGAAATGTAGCAAAACTGACACTGGACAATGTGAAGATTGAAGGACAGGTCGGAGGCTTACGAACTGGAAGGTGTGGATGAACTGATCAGACGTTGATATAATGAGCACAAGAGAGCCATAGGGAGCTTGCTCACTTTTGGCGAACGGCGAAGTGATTGAGTGATGAAATCACGAAATAATGAAGCACAAAGAGAGCCAGAGGGAGCTTGCTCACTCTCGGCGAACGGCGAAGTGATTGAGTGATGAAATCACGAAATAATGAGCGCAAAGAGAGCCAGAGGGAGCTTGCTCACTCTCGGCGAACGGCGAAGCTGATCATGATAGCTGCGAAGCAGGATGTAGAGTGCGATAGCACGGAATTCGTGAGCTCACGCTATAATAGAGATAAGCAGAAGAGAATACGGCCCAGGAGCCGTGTTCGGAATGGAGGAAAATATGCAGTTAGGGAATCCGTTTACATGATACGAAAAAAGCTTCCTTTTGAGGAGCGTATTGCCAATGTACATGAGTTGGGCTTTGCCTGCGGACATCTGGCTCCGGGCAAGGTGATCAGCGAGTTTCCCACCACGGATGAGGCGCTGACCCCGGGACTTGCCATGTACATGAAAAAATGTATTCGCAAAAATCAGGTGGATGTTGCGGTATTAGGATGCTATTTGAACCTGGCAAACCCCAACCCGGAGCAGCTTGCGAAAATTACCCACCGTTATATGGCACATATCCGTTTTGCTTCCTGGCTCGGGCTGCGGTGTCGTGGGAACTGAGACCGGTGCTCCCAACGAGACCTATACCGCGGTACCGGAATGCCACGGAGAAGAAGCATTACAGACCTTTATCACCAATTTACGCCCGGTAGTAAAATACGCGGAGCAGATGGGCGTTGTCATGGCCATCGAACCGGTATGGAAGCATATTGTATACAACCCCGCCAGAGCCAGAAGAGTCTTTGGATGAGATCAATTCTCCCAACCTTCAGATCATTCTGGATCCGGTGAACCTCTTTGGATTACTGCAATTACAAGGATCAGGTGGCTATCGTGGATGAAGCAATCGATCTCTTTGGGTGAAGATGTGGCTATGGTACATCTGAAAGACTTTATTCCCGAGGACGGGAAGCTTCGTTCTGTAGGCTGCGGTCTGGGACAGATGGATTATACTTCTGTACTGAAGTTTATGAAGGAGCGCAAGCCCTTTATCCATGCCACTCTGGAGGACACCACACCGGAAAAATAACGTGCAGGTGAAAAATTTTTATTCAGGGACTCTATGACAATCTGTAAAGATGTGGTATACTCTTCCAGGAGTATCCCCAGTAGATTAGTAGGAGAACTGAAATGTTAAATGAATTTTCAGAACAGAATTATTGATCGGCAAGGAAGCCATGCGCCTGTACGGCGCAAGAGTTGCTGTCTTCGGCATCGGCGGTGTCGGCGGTTGTGGTGGAGGCTCTGGCCCGCAGTGGTGTAGGAGCCTTTGATCTGATCGATGACGATAAGGTCTGTCTGACGAATATTAACCGTCAGATCATCGCTACCAGGAAGACCATCGGCAAATACAAGGTAGATGTCATGGAGGAACGTGTACACTCCATCAACCCGAGGCACAGGTTACAGTACACAAATGTTTTTATCTCCCGGAGACGGCAGACCAGTTTGATTTTACCCAGTATGATTACGTGGTGGATGCGGTGGATACCGTGACTGCCAGCTGGAGATCATCATGCGGGCGAAGGAGGCGGGAGTTCCCGTTATCAGCTGTATGGGAGCCGGCAACAAATTAGACCCCACGCAGTTCCATGTGGCGGATATCTACAAGACTACCATGTGCCCTTTTGGCGAAGGTCATGCGCAGAGAACTCAAAAAGCGCGGTGTGAAGAAGAAGGTGGTGTATTCACGGAAAGCCCGGTGAAGCCGCTGGAAAATATGGAAAACAGCTGCGAGACAGGCTGTGTCTGCCCTCCGGGTACCACTCATAAATGCACGGACAGAAGAGCCATCCCCGGCACAGTATTTCATTTTGGTCTGTAGGGGCTTGATTCTCGCAGGCGAAGTGATCAAGATCTGATTGCAGAAAAAAGAATAGCTTTTTTATTAACTGTGCGGTATAATTCTATTATGCATGAACCGTTAAAGGTACAAAGGAGGTTGCTTTATTTATGACAGAAGAGGTAAGCAAAAAGAACAGATCAAAGGGGAAAAAATGGGACAGGTATTGATGAAGCTAAGCGCCTGAAGGAGAAAAAGGAGCTAACATGGTAGTCAAGATCCTGGCGATCGTACTTGTACCGCTTATAGCGATCGCAGTCATTGCCATCCTGGCATTGAATTCCGCAGGGGACAGAATTTCCGACGCGATGATGAAGCATGAGCTGGCAGCGACGGAATATGCACTGAAATGAGCCTGAACAATTTCCGCTCCCGGAGACTTTTCATACGAGAACGGAGCACTTTATAAAGGGGGAACTGAATCTTACAGGACAATAAGCAGGTACTCGATGCTTTAAAAACAGAATGCCGGTGTGGATGTGGCACTGTTCTGGGGCAGTGATCTGGCTGTGACCAATCTGACCGGAGGTACCATCACTCTGAGTGAAAAAGTGGCTTCCAAGGTACTGGGTGGAGAAAGCTATTTTTCCAATTCCCTGAAGCTGGGGATACCGGATGCTATGCATATCTGGCACCTTTGAAGAATACCGACGGCACGGTTGTGGGTATTCTGGCTGCCTGTATGCCGGTAAGGGAAGTGAATGCGCTTTTACAAAGGGATTGTAACAGGAAGAGCAATAGCGATTCTGTATCCTTGTGGCAGCATTCTGTGTCTCCACCTTTATTGTAGTAGGCATGATCTCCAAAGCACTACTGGGTGTAGTAGGTAATCTGGATCAGATCGCAGAGGGTAAATTGAACTTCAAGGTTCCCGATAAGCTGTTAAACCGCAGTGATGAAGTAGGTAAGAGCGCACGGGCTGTATACTCTGTAGTGAACGGCTTTTCCGGAATTATCAGGGATATTCACAATTCCATGTTGGATATGAAATGAGTTTACGGGAACGTTCACCAGCAATTTTGACAGCATCGGACAGTCCATTTCTTCTGTAAATACAGCTGTGAATGAGATTGCCCAGGGAGCTACCACACAGGCGGCGGATACCCAGAAAAGTCAGCGAAAGCATGAACGAGATGAGCAATGCACTGGGCCGTACGGCAGACACAGTGTTAATGCTTTGCAGCAGTGCTGCCAACATGAAGGAGAGAATGCTACCGTGGACAGCACCCTGAAGGAACTGTTGGAGATCAGCTCTCATACACAGCAGTCGGTGGATCAGGTGCAGGAGCAGACCAATATCACCAACGAGTCCGCACAGGCGATTCAGGCAGCTACCGATATCATCGCAGGTATTGCGAACCAGACCAACCTGCTGTCATTAAATGCCAGTATTGAGGCAGCGAGAGCCGGTGAGATGGGCAGAGGCTTTGCAGTCGTAGCGGAAGAGATCCGTGGTCTGGCAGACCAGTCCAGGGGAATCCGCAGACAAGATCCGCAGCATCGTGGAGAACCTGATCAGCAATTCCAACCAGAGCGTTCAGATCATGAACGGTGTGGTAGGTGAGATCCATCAGCAGAACGAGAAGCTGGGTACCACGCTGAATGTCTTCAGCACCCTGAACCAGGAGGTTCAGAAGGTAGTCGGTGAGATCAATGTGATCTCCGGCGAGCTGGATCATATTGAGAATTATAAGACGGATGTGGTGGAGAAGATCGACGGACTTACCGAGATCTCCCAGAACAATGCGGCAAGCACCGAAGAGACCGCAGCTACCATGGATCAGCTGGCGGAGATCGTGGAGGATTGCCGACAGGCTACCACACAGCTGAATGAAATTGCGGGTTCACTGAATGCAAATGCGAAGAAATTCCAGCTCGGATAAGATGGAACGGAGCAAATGGAGAAATGAAGAGGGGCACTGTTACAGAAAAAACTGTGGCAGTGCCCTTTTTGGAAAAAGGAGACAGCCAATGGAGGATACCGCAATATTGGAACTGTATGGGCGAGGGACGAACAGGCCATCGCAGAGACACAAAAGAGCTACGGAAAATACTGCTATAGTATTGCTTATCATATCCTGCATGACAGAGAAGATACCGAAGAATGTCTGAATGATACCTGGATGCGGGCTTGGAATGCGATTCCACCGAAAAAACCAATGAATCGTCTGGAGCTGTTTCTGGGAACTATTACCCGGAACTTGTCGTTTGATAGATGGAAGGCGAAAAATGCACAGAAACGTGGGAATGGTATTATGGATACGACACTGGATGAACTGGCAGAGTGCATTCCGGCGGCGCATAACACAGAAGAAGCCGTGGAAGCGGCGGAACTGGAGCGGAGCATCAATTCTTTCCTGCATACACTTTCGGAACAGGAGTGCAATGTATTCCTACGCAGATACTGGTTTGTAGAGGAATATGCGGAGATCGCCGGGCGTTATGGCATGAATCTGAATACGGTGAAGACATCCCTGTTCCGACGAGGAAAAAGCTGCAGAAATATCTGGAACAACAGGGAATCGTCTTATAGACGGAGAAAGAGACGAAAGCGGTGATGAAGGATATGAGCGATTGTAATAAGAACAATAATCAAGATGTGAATTTAAAAAGAAGAAAAAACTGTTCCGGCGATGTCTGGAGTGGATGAGGATCTGTTGCTTCGGCGGACAGATCAGAAATTCGGGAAGGGTACATAAGTTCCCGATGCGCTATGTGACCCGGCATTGCGGCAGCCTGCCTGTGTTTCGTGGTAGCGGGAGTATTGTATATGACAATGAGCAGTACCAAAATGGCAGACAATACCGGCAATGGATACGGCAGCACCACAGATGGCCTACGGTATCACTGAGGATCAGGAGATCCAGGAAGAGGCGGTGGATGCTGCCCGGTCGGGGGATACAGCAGGAACAGAGAACGAGATCCAGAAAGAGGCGGCAATGGCGGAAGAGGAGGCTGCTATGCCGGAGGGTGAGGCTGCGGAGGATAGTGCCAATATGGCTGAAATGACAGACTCTGCTTCGACAGACAGCGGACAGCAGGCAGCATCCGGGAACAGCATAGACGGGCAGAAGCAGAGCGGACTGGAGAGCGCGTTATCTGTCAGCGGTAATGAAAGTTCACAGGGACAGTACAGAGGCGGCCCCAGAAGAGGATGGAATTCTTAAAAAGAAGGAAAGACAATTACCGAAGAAAATGACAGTGAAAGGACAATAAAGCAATGAGTACGATAGAGAAAACACGACATGACCCAGGGAAAGATACTGTTACCCTTAGTATCTTTTACAATCCCGTTGGTACTGGGGAATCTGTTTCAGCTGACCTACAATGCAGCGGACTCCGTCATTGTGGGAAAATATGTAGGAGAACAGGCACTGGCGGCAGTTGGAACTTCCACTCCTATTATGAATATTGCAATCCTGTTGATCAGCGGGATGTGCATGGGAGCCAGTGTGTTGATGAGCTCCCAGTACGGAGCGAAGGATTATGATACTTTATCCAGACAGATCAGTACGACGATGTTAGGCGGCTGCGGGTTTTCCGTAGTGTTTTCACTGCTGATGCTTCTTCTGGCGAATCCGGTGCTTCGGCTCATTCGGGTGCCGGAGACAGCCATACCCGAAGCTGCGGCATATCTTAGGATCATTTTCATGGGCCTGATCTTTACGTTCATGTATAATTTTCTGGCGAATACCATGCGGGCGCCGGGAGACAGCAAGACGCCGCTGTATTTTCTGGTGACCAGTGCTTTCCTGAATATCTTCGGAGATCTGTTTTTCGTTGTGGTACTGCGCTTGGGTGTGGCGGGAAGTGCCATTGCCACAGTGTGCAGCGAGGGACTTTGCTGCCTGCTGTGCGGTATATATATTAAGAAAAAGATTCCTCTTTTATGTCTTGGGAAAAAGTGGTGGGTATTCGATAAGAGCCTCTTTGGGTAAGACAGTCAGCTACGGCAGTACCAGTGCCATGCAGCAGGTATGTCTGCAGCAATTGGGAAAACTGATCATACAGTCTGTGGTCAATACGCAGGGTGTTGCGGTCATGGCGGCATTTACCGCGGTGAACCGAGTGGATGATTTTGCCTATACACCACAGCAGAATATCGGACATGCCATGACGACTTTTCTGGCACAGAACAAGGGTGCAGGGCATAAGGAGCGGATGAAGAAGGGATTCCAGACAGGTCTTTTGATCGAACTGGTCTATTCCATCGCATTGTTCTGTGTAATCTGGGGACTGGCTCCGCAGATCATGACATTGTTCGCCGAGGACGGGGATGAACAGGTGGTATCTCTGGGCATCAGTTATCTGCATCTGATCTCCTGGATGTATATTCTGCCGGGATTGACCAATGGTGTGCAGGGATTCTTCCGTGGTATTGGTGATCTGAAAGTGACATTGTACAGCACATTTATGAATATGTTCGGCAGAGTTGTGGCAGTATTTGTAATGATCCGTCTGTTACAGATGGAATTTGCCCGCCCTGGCCTGGGCCAATATGGTCGGATGGATCGTGATGCTGTTGTTCGAGGTGCCGCTGCTAGTGAAGTCTATGCGGAACGGCGAGTGCGGATAGAATGAGCATGTGGCGGACGGCCGCGGGAGACCTCGGGATATGCCGCGGAGTCTTGGCAATTGGGGGGCGTAAAAGCAGTGTCGAAAGTCGGGGAGCGGATAGAGTTAAGGATAGGAAATTTTACATGAAGTATGGAAAGATCGTAGAGGGAAAATTCATTGACCGTCCCAACCGGTTTATTGCCCATGGAGACTGCAGGGAAAGCGGAGACGGTGCATGTGAGAAATACCGGAAGATGCAGGGGAACTTTTTGCTCCCCGGGCAGCGGTGCGTCTGGAACAGTCGGATAATCCGGCAAGAAAGACATTGTATGACCTGGTGGCTGTTTATAAAGACAGGATCGGCTGGATCAACATTGATAGTCAGGCACGAATAAGGTCGAAGGAATGGCTGGAGGCGCAGGACTATGATGTGGTCAGACCGGAGTATACCTATGGAAATTCCCGCATTGATTTCTATCTGGAAAAAGGGGAGCACAGAATATTCATGGAAGTGAAAGGCCGTACTCTGGAGATCAACGGCATCGGCTATTTTTCTGATGCACCCACGGGCGTGGGGTGAAGCATCTGCGGGAACTGACCGCAGCGAGACAGGAAGGATATGAATGTGTGGTTGCCTTTGTGATTCAGATGGAAGGAGTGACGGAAGTACGTCCTTATGTGGAAATGCAGCCGGAATTTGGTACCGCTCTGGCGGAAGCCGAGGCCAGCTGGGGTGAAGGTGTTGTTTTGCCATGCAAGGTGGGTAGAGACTGGCTGAAGATAGATGGAAAGTTAGTAAAGAAATGCTATCAAATCCCCGTAGCCCTTGGCAAGGTATAAGAAACGCGGCACGCTCGTACTTTAGTACGATGCGCTACTGTCGCAGAGCGTAGCGGTACATAAGCGGTCACAATACGACCGCAATGCGTCCCTTGGGACGCTATGGTACCGACGTCTGCTTACGGCACTGCTTATTCTTATACCCAGCCGGGGCTACTGGTTTTTGAAAGCTTTCCAAAACGCAGAACTCCCGGCGTATGCGGTGCCATGTCGAAGATGTTTGTCGGAGGATGTTGATATTTTCTAGAAAAGTGCTGAAAGACAGGGGGAAAGCGGACACGATGTCCGCGTCAGCCGATTGTCGACATGGATGTCGACTGTAGGCGGCCCCGTCATGACGAGAACTACTCATCACTTTTCGTAGAAAATTCACATCCGGAGACCTTACATCGAGACATGTGTATCGCATGCTCCGGGAGTTCGTGGATTTTGCCAATGTATTTAACTAACTTTCCATTTAGTCGTTCAAAGCCATGTCTTTCAATTTCGCAAACAAATTCCGTACCGGCTTAGCGCTTAAAATTACCAGAGTTATGGCTGCTTCAGAGAAGATATAGATAGCATTGTAGGCGAGGGAGTAAGGCAGGGGATCCCGCCTTCCCAGGCATAGTAGCCGAAGAAGATCCATCCGGAGATCACGGCAAACACATATCTTCCAAGAACCCCGGCGATATATCCCTTGATCAGTCCTAGCTTCGCATTGAGAAGAGACCGGACAGTCCCAGAGCGCCGAAAGCAAGAAGATAGTCTACCACCGCCTGCAGGGATATAATACACATAGGGATCTATGAGCAGCTGCAGGACAATCGTAGGCTACACCTGTGGCAATACCGGCACCCAGACCGAACCAGTAGCCGGGCAGGCAGATCACCCGGCATGGACAGCAAAAATGGAGCCGCCGGTAGGAAAATGGAACAATTTGATATTGAAAGAACGGTTCCCAGGGCAATGGCCATGGCACAGAATGCCGCCTGCTTTACCGTAAGCTTGCTGCGATTCATCTTTATGATCACCATGGGAAGAAGCGGGAGCTGCCGCAGTCTTTTTCATCTGCATGCGGGCAAATAAAACAGCGGCCAACAGTGCGGCCAGAATGATCACCAACAGGGCATTTCCCAGGGTAGTGGGGATATAAGTAGTCTCTCCCCAGTCATTGGTAACAGCAGTGTACAACATAAAAAAAAATCCTCCCTTCGTGTGCGCGAGGAGGGACAACATCGTATCCATACAGACATTGAAACTCTGTATGAACAAAGTGCTTCCTTACGCCGGTATTATCCGGTTCAAGTAGTGAGGGTTAGAAGTGAAGCCTTGACGGCGGCACTTCAATCTCAGCGATGTGCTCCCCTAGCGGATATTCTATTTACCTGTTTACTATAGTGCTTTTATCGCAGCAGTGTCAAGCGTTTACTTTCGAATGCCCCGGGGAATTTAAAAAAAGTTTTCAACACCTGCAACACTCTGTTTTTCCCAATAGGGCGCACAGGTATCCCTTGCAGCGGCAATGACTTCCTCTCTTGCATTGGAGACAGCATAAAGCTCATTCCGGCGCTTTGCAGCATTTCGATGTCGTTCAGATTGTCTCCAAAGGTACAGGTCTCATCTGGCGCAATCCCCCAAATATTCCTGGAGAAAACGGATCGCAGACCCCTTATTTACCCCAAGGGATTGCAGTCCACCCATTCTTTCCGGCAGAAAGCAAGTTTCAAGCCCGACTGCCAGGTGGGAGTGAAGACGGTGCACTACATTTCTTCACCAGGCGGAAGGGATGATATACAGTGAACTTGATCACATTGTCCACGGGCGTTTTCATAAGATCGGCAGATTCCCGGATGTCATATCCGTAGGAATCCGTAAGCCACCGGAACATCCGGCTTCCAAAGATCTTCCGCCAGAACAATAATCCGGTGTGGCAATAAAATAATCGCAGTCCGGTAATTCATTCCGGACTTCCCACATGCCGTGCCAGATCTCTTGGCGGTATGCACTTTAAAATTTCCTTCGGTGTGTGGACCACGGTACCGCCGTCGGTGATATAGAGGAGCTTGTCGCGGATGGGAGCAAAAAAAAGCTTCCGCTCACTGATAAATTGTCTGCCGGAACAGGTAACGAAACGGATGCCTTTTGGTATCAGTTTTTCAATGACGGAGCAATACGTAACTGAAATCCAGAAGCGCTACTGG
>VOFJ01001771.1_pt1 | contig 11640 bp, 19 predicted proteins | sample 5384081 | NCBI WGS metagenome assembly VOFJ01 (sample SAMN12384729, study PRJNA508395) | human gut metagenome | isolation source: healthy gut I | host: Homo sapiens | reverse complement strand
TTCCATCTGATGCCGATGACCATCAGCAGCAGTGCAGGTCGTAAACCTACCGGGCGACGATTTGAAGCGTTTTGTTGTTTTCTTACATGGTATAGTTCATACTCATAGCCGGAATATTCCCGTGGCGGGGCAAGGCTTTTTTAAGCGGTAGAAAGTGGATTAGATTATAATGATAGTAAAACAGCATGGCGGCGTCCTCCCGTGGGCCGCCATGCCTTTAACTGCTGGGAATGACAGAAAGAAAGCAGCGGCCTTGATTTCTCAAAACCGCCACCAGTGAATATAAATTAAGCGTGAAAATGGGTCTGCCCAGCAGCGGTTTTTTTTTTTTGCCGCTGGGCAGATGTTTTTTCTTTAGATACATGATAAGAGGAATTTTTGAAGATTCCATAAAGATTTGAAAAATGGACGGACATAAAAGACGTCCATTACACTATCGGAAAATCAGCAAGGAAGTTTCATAGTAACCTTTGCGCCGCCGGTTTCTTTTGAATTTTCTAAAATAAGCTGACCATTATGTTGTTCCATAATCGAATTTGTAATATATAGACCCATACCAAAGTGTAACTTTGAATTGCGGCTTTGATCGCCCATATAGAACCGTTCCTGTGCGTGGCATAATGCCTCTTTAGAAAACCCCGTTCCCTCGTCTCGTGACTGAAATTTCCACGAAACCGTTGTTACTCTGAACATCCACATAAAGCGTTCCGCCTTGCGGGGAGTAGTCCAGCCCATTACTGATAACATTCATAATAGCACGTTCTATCAGCACCCTATCAAATTTCAGCATTTGAGGGAGTGAAACAGTATTCATTTGCAGCCGGATTTCTTTTGTCCGGCATAGTGATTCCATATAACCGAACAAGTGCTGCATGAACGCTGGCAAGTCTATACTTTCAATATGGAGCTGATAACCAACCGCCGCCCGTGATATATCAATCAGGGTTTGAATATATGACTGCATCTGGCCGGAGCTTTCCACGACGTAACCAGCGTATAATCGTTGCTCATCATCAAGATTTGTTTCTGTGAGTAAATCAGCATTTCCTTGAATAACCGTCAGAGGCGTTTTCAAATCATGGGCAAGCGCGGCGATTTGCTCTTTCTGTGTCTGTTCGGTTTTCCATTGCCGTTCTAACGAAATTTTCAGATTTATCTTTCATATCTGAAAAAGATGCAAGGACATCTTCAAACTCTTTGATTTTGGCGTGTCCTACTTCAAAATCAAGGTTTTGCTTTGAAACCTCCGCAGTTGCTTCAAAAAAAGCGGGGTCAGTTGTGTACGCAGGTTCTTAGCAAATCTGGCGGTCAGTATGATAATGACCAGCAGCGAATTTACAGCCATCAGGATAAGCGCAAGCGTGTCAGGAGATGGAAAATATTCCGGTAGCCATGACACTGTAAATTGAGAACCAATATAATACCTTAAAACGCAAAATTCGTTTTCCCGGACAACAAGTGCAAACTGCCTCCCCGTAGCATATTCAATATATTCTCCCTTTGCGTACAGCAGGGCAATTTCTTTTTCATCATCGTCCATATTGCTGTAAAGCTCATTAAAGTTCTTGTCCAGAATTAAGTAGCCGCATCCCTGTGGAATCACAACCTTTGTAATATCCGGGGCAATCGTCAGCGTTGGAATGATCTCTTTTACCTGCAATTCACTTAGATTTGCTCTTGTAGCTAATCCAGCATTTACAGCAAGTCCCTCCAAACCAGAAGGGACAATAATTGCCGCTACCAGCATGACAATGAGGGAGATAGCAAACTGGCGAAACAATATTTTCAATGTAGGTTTCTTTTTCACTCCCATTTATATCCTATCCCCCATACGGTGCTGATCAGACTTATTTTGAAATGCTCCAATTTCGCACGAATATTTTTTATATGTGTTGAGATCGTAGAGTTATCGCCTATTCCATCAAACCCGAAAACAGCTTCATAGATTTGTTCTTTCGCAAAAACCTGTCCCCGGTTTTTCTTGCAAGGTATTCACAGATTGAATACTCGCTTTTGGTAAGGGGAACCGGCTGTTCTGAAACATACAGTACCTTTGCGGAAAGGTCAAATCTTATATCAGGCTCAAATGAAAGTGTGCTGTGATGCTCCCTTTTTTCTCTGCGTAAATGTGCCGCGACACGGGCGCGAAGCTCCTGAATACGAAAAGGTTTCGTAATATAATCATCCGCACCGATGCCCAATCCAAACAATATATCTTCCTCTAATGTCTTTGCGGTCAGAAAGAGAATCGGGCAGTCTACCATATTCCTGATCTGTTTGCAAAACTCAAACCCGTCTGTGCCAGGCATCATCACATCCAAAAAAGAATGAGGTCATAGAAATGCAGCTTTTTGATGTCTACATCATCCGCATTTTGACAGACTGTTATCAAATATCCATCTTTCCCCAAACTGTTCTTAATCAATTCCAAGATAGAAACTTCATCGTCAACTACAAGTAAGTGGGTCAAAAAATCACCTCCCGCCCCATTATACCACATTGTCGAGGTTACTCATCATTATTTTTAATGTCAGCTTTCCGATATTCATTGTTGATATTTACAGCTACGGCATTGCTTATATCCACATCCACAATACTGTAAACGTAGCCGAAACTGAAATCTTCCCCCGCCACATTTTTGAAGCGTTTTAACGATACCTGCCCGATTTCTTCTTGCAGTTCTGACATTTCAAGACATTCATCCGTTATGGTATATGTCAGGCCGTTATATGAAATTTCATCATAGTTTGCGGCGTTCAGCTCATAATACGGCAGAGATTCATTTAACGCCTTATTTTTATCGGCGGTATCGCGGAGCGCACCGCAGGCCGATAAGCATATAAGACTTACAAGCACAATTACCACGGCAAACAGGCACTTTTTATTCACTGTTTTTACCTCCCTCCCAACCATGAAACCAAACCAAACTGGCAATCAGCAGACAAACAGTGCAGCATACAGAAATAATCATACCGCTGAAAAAATCGGTTTTTACCTGTGCATACAGTTGGGGGCTATCCCATGCAAGCACAGTGTAATCCATAGCACGAACGCCCCAGGCCCAGGGAATATATTTCCATGTAGCGTCACCAAGCCCTGTTATCATAAGGGCAGCTATTAAACTCCCTGCAATTCCCAATCCCATAGATGCAAACCTTTTCCGAAGCTCATTCCCACAAACAAATGAATCAGGTAAATGGGAAGCATGGTAATCAACAATAGAATCCCTGCTTTCAGGTAAAGGCTTGCCGGAGCATCCCTATATAGTGCAGCGAATGTTCCTAACGCTAAAAATGTTGCGCCAAAAGCACAGATCATCAGAAAACCAAGTTTACCAATATACGTTGCCGTGCGAGATGGGATTGTTCCCAACAAAAGCTGATAATGCCCGGCCTGATTTTCGATCTGAACAACCAGGCCCACAATAATGCCGATCAGAAACGGGAACGCAACGGCCAGCACTTCCAGATAGGCACTGATTTTGGTTGCCAGTTCCCATCTGGATATATGATAGTAACCCGCAAAAATCGCCGCACATATAATCGGAATCATGCTGTGCATATAGAGCAAAATGCTATGTTTACACTTCTGATATTCTGCTTTCCAGCAGCGAACCACAGATACCATAGTTACCCCACCTCCTTTTTCTCAAAACCATCTTGCAGTTAAAAATGACAGCGCCGCAAACCAGGCCAGCGAAATGACCAATACAAGTATAATCATCCAAAATGCCATTGCCGTACTCTGATCTGCAACCGGCTCACCACTAGGCAAAATACCTAACACGGAAATCATAAGATGCGGCACCCAGCTATACGGGCAGATCATCCACAAAGAGGTTGTAGCCGTGAAAATCCCTAAAACGCTTCCAAGTCCGGCATTAAGAATAACCGTGACAAAGATACCAACTTTTTTTGATAACCATAAGCACAGCGGAACTTCCCATAGGCTTGCAATGACAATACAAGCTGTTCCGGCCGCAGCCTGCCAAATTCCGATTGTCAGGGGAATTTCGTTGATAACTAATATTGCAAAACCGCCCAACAGATTTAGCGCCAGGAAAATGAAATTCCCCACACAGGAGTAAATACCGGCCACTCCAATTTTTTGCTTTCCAGACTTTGTTCTGCGAAACAGGCAATGAAGCAACAACGGCACGATATTTTAGTTTGCCATTATCCCGCTGTTCAATCAAGGCACAGGTGAGCGTAAGGAATCCAGGATAAAGCAGGATATACCACCAATTATAAGAATTGAGCTGGAACCAAAGATGGGCAAAAAAGTTCATAAGCGCAGTTACAAACGGGGCCAGAACGATCAGCGTTTTTGTGAAAGTTCTTTTATGCTTTAGGTTCTCTGCCTGAATATATGCCATCTCCATTTAATATCCCTCCTTACCATTTCTGCGAATAACATCCATAAAGAGTTGTTCCAAATCTTCACCGGCGCGAAGCTCTCCCTCATATCCAAGGACGCCGCCAGCAATGATACCCACATGATCTGCAATCTGCTGGACTTCTGACAGAATATGGCTGGACAAAATAACTGTAATCCCTTTGCAGGGAAAAGAGCGAATTAACTCTCGAAGTTCCTCAATCCCTAAAGGGTCAAGGCCGTTAGTCGGTTCATCCAGAATCAAAAGCTGGGGACTGTTCAGCAATGCAATAGCAATACCAAGCCGCTGCTTCATACCAAGAGAAAACTGCCCGGCCCGTTTCTTGCCGGTATTCGTGAGCTGGACAATTTGCAATACCTCGTTAATTCGTGCATCGTCCAGGCCGAGCAATGTAGTTCTGACTTTGAGATTTTCGTATGCAGTCAGATTTTCGTAAAGCGGGGGCATCTCAATCAAAGCACCGATATGCTCCAGATCATTCCGCTTCCACGGGTGGCCGTCAAACTCGATGCTTCCCGATGTGGGGCGCAAAATGCCGGTGAGCATTTTTAAGATCGTGGATTTGCCAGCCCCATTCGGCCCCAGCAGACCATAAACCGAGTTGCGCCGGATGTTCAGTGACACATTGTTTACCGCCATTTGCCCCTTGAAATTTTTGCAGAGGTCAGTCGTTTTCAAAATCATATCCATATAATCAAGTCCTATCTTTGATTTTACGGATAGCATACCGGGCAATTTTGAAGATTTCATAAAGATTCCCGAAAACAGAATATGAACAATACACCGTAACCGTGGAGCATATCGCAACAAAGCACCAACCTACGCATTTAGGGCCTTAAAAAAGCCCTATATTTCAAGGTTTTTCCCGCATAGTCGGCGGGGTATGTGAGTGTTTTATCCTATCCCCCGTCAATACTGGGTTCTAAATGCGTAGGAACAGGCAAAAGAAAAGACGCCGGACGCAAGCGGCCACATGGCCGCCGCGCCCGGCGTCTGCTGTTATTTATTCGTTCTCGTCTGTGAAATAGAATTTCTGGCTGTCATAGTCAGAATCCGTCATACGTTTCAGCTTGGAAAGGGTCTGCTGGGCCAGCGTCCACATATCCCCGTCCATACCCGGCATGGCTGCGGTGATCTTGCCCATCGTCCTGCGTCGGTCTGCGTTGTGGTACATACAGATCAAATTTTCTTCTTTCACGGTAAAGTGCATCATTCCTCATACCTCCAATTCATTTTTTCTTGGTTCTGGCCGCCGCCTTTTTCGGGCTGGTGGCCTGTTTGCTGTCGGCAAGCTGCTTGCGGATAGATGGCCGGGGCTTGCGAATACTCACATCACGGCGCTCATCTTTGTTAATCATGGCATATACCCCGTAGCGGACATATGAAAACAATGTTGAATCGAATGTTTTCTAAATTCCAAACTTGCAGGAACCGTATTTGGCGGAGGTGCAGATGCTGTTGGCGCAATACAGGGCAATCCGGCATTAAAAAGAGGCTTATGAGATGGGAAAAAAAGTTTAAGGGGATGTATATGCAGAAGTGCGGCTTGAGGGACGGATCACTGGTCCCGGTAACTGCATTGCTTGCGCAGGGATTAACGGATTCTTCTTTCCGTTACCATTTGGAAAGGCAGACTGTTAAATCATGGAACAAAACAGGAAATCAGTGAATAGGTAAACTCTTTATAAACAACAGTATTATGGAGGTATACAGAAAATGGGAAAAAAATAATACAGACAGCAGGAAAAAATACACTTGGTAAATTCGCACCGGAATTTGCACATTTTAACGATGATGTACTTTTCGGCGAAAACTGGAATAACCAGGATATCGACGTAAAAACAAGAAGCATTATCACAGTGGTTGCTCTGATGGCTTCCGGAATTACGGATTCTTCTTTAAAATATCATCTTCAAAATGCAAAAAAATCATGGTGTGACACAAAAAGAGATTGCGGCAGTGATCACACATGCCGCATTCTATGCAGGTTGGCCAAAAAGCATGGGCTGTTTTCAATCTTGCAAAGGAAGTGTGGGAAACAGGCGAAGGAGATTTGCCATACGAAGAGGAAGGGATGCGTGCGCATGCAAAAGAGATGGTATTTCCAATTGGTGCACCAAATGATGGCTTTGCACAGTATTTTTCTGGCAGAAGTTTTCTTGCACCGATTTCCACTTCTCAGGTTGGAATTTTCAATGTGACATTCGAACCTGGATGCAGTAAACTGGATTATGTAGCATAAGAGTGTATAGCGTGTCTGTAGTCTGATTTTTTGCCATAAATAAGTACAGGATACACAGAGAATAGAAAAAGAATGTGTATTCAGTTAAATAAGAAATAGATAGCTGGTATGAGAGAACAAGGAGTCTTTCATACCAGTTTTTTGTGGGAAAAGGGATAGGTTGCACAGGGTCTGCCAGGAGATTTCAGTAGGTTTGATGAATAGCTTTCTTCCCAGAAGTGTGGTATAGTCTTGTGCTTGGAACAGGAAAACTACACAGAAGGGAGACACCGATATGACAACACAGCCAGATATTATCTGGAATGAGCAGTGCCTGGGGATACGGATAGGAGAACAGGTATGCACCTATCTGAAAAAGCATAATGCGGAATACCAGAGACTGCAAAAGAAAATACTGGAACTTACAGAGAGGTATCCAGTAATAGAAACATTTATGGAGTCGAATCAGGCAATCAGTCTAACGACAGAAGAGCATAAGGCAGTGCATCAATATTTCCGACTGGAAAGCGAAAAGGAAATGATAGAAGAAGAGTACCATTTTTATATGGGACAGGCTCAAATGATCTCCTATGGAGCAATGCTTGGAAAAATTAAAAAAGCAATATTGGGAAATGATGACGGTGACACAAAGAAAACTGCTGGAGTTGCTAATGGATACCTGGATTGATGAGGTAGAAAATGAACTGAAAGAAAATGCAGTGTACCAGAAAATGCTTGAAAAAATATCAAAATATGAAGAACAGGTTCAGACAATGGGATTATCAAAAAGAAAAAACGAAAAATGATAGACAAATACGTTACTGAAGTTAGTGAGAGATGGATATTATATGCGGAATCTTTATATCAGGCTGGTATGCAGAAAATCTGGAACTATTAAATTTGTAAAAAGGGACGGATAAAATGGGGAAGCACGAAAGAACTTCCCCCATTTGTCACTTCTATTCATCTTTGCCATCAATGAGAAATATGTATGAAACCTGAAAGATTTCAGCAATGGCTTTTAATTCAAGATCAGTGACATAACGCTTGTTTGTTTCGATTCTGGTGATTACATTTTTATCCATATCGTAACCAGCTAACTGGAGTTTATAGGCAAGATCACGCTGAGACATATTGTGGGTCTTGCGAAGTTCAATCAATCGCTGGCTAATCAGATTCTTCTCACCAGACTGTGTCCTTGGCTTTGGCATCTTAAATCTCTTCCTCTCTGGTAAAAAAGGATGGTTTGTCTCACTTTTTGCACCATCTGTATTGATTTTAACGATTGGACAAGGTAGAATCGGTTGTAAAAGTGAGACAAAGTACAAAGAGAAGGGAGAAATATATGGAGCAGGCAAAAATAGAGCAGCTTGCATTTTTATATCTATGCAACGAGCATGATAAAAAGGTTATTGCTGAAAAAAGAAAAAAAATGCCGTTAGCTGATTTTGACAGGTTGACCTACTTGATTTACCATTTAGGTTTTAAGGAATATCATATAAAAGTATGGATGGAATTTGCTGGGGACTTCAAAAGGAATGGGATTGCCTGGAAGCACTTCAGGAAACAGGTGGGTGTGTTGGAAACATAGAAAATACAGAATCAGAAATTAGATTGCATAAAATGTGGATTAGGGATTTTTTTTAAAATACACCAATGAAAGCAGAGAATGGATTCAAAAATTAGCTTAAAAATGTAAAAAATATAAAATCATACCCTAACTCATTTTTGTGGTATCATTATTAGTAGAAAAGTTTGTGAAATTTGATTTTGCTATAGGAAACCTGATATTGATAAAGATAAGTATAAAACAGGGGCATATTGATTATGAAGAAAGATGAGACGAAAAGTTTTCTATTTTTTTCGATAAGTTCTACCTATGAAGATCTTAAAAAGGAAATAGACAGGCATTGGTAGGTGTGGCACTAGAGGAATAATTTTATTCCGGTAGGAATGGAGCAATTTCATGCTGCACCTACAAGTCAATGGAATGTTATAACAAAAATGATTGATGAGTGTGATTTTTAATCTTCTTGTTATTGGTGCTAGGTATGGGTCAATTGATGAAGAAACTGGTATAAGTTACACAGAGAAAGAATACAATTATGCAAAAACTAAAGGATTACCAGTACTTGTATTGATTAAACAACCTTCGGCTATTTCTGAAAGTGAAAAGGATACCGGAAATGATAAGTATGATAAAATGAAGAAACTGGATGAGTTTAGAGAAAAAGTCAAAAATGATAAAAAATACAGTTGATTTTTTTCACAGATTTAAACAGTTTAAAGTATGTGGCATCACCGACATTTAGGAACGCCGTTAACTATGTTGATGATAACGCTGGATGGGTTCGATATCGAGATATAGTGGATATAATTAATGAAGAGGCAGAAGGACGAAATAAAGCAAATACTGAACTTGGAGAACATCAGCAGAAGATGCTAGATGACATGAAAGAGATGTTTTCTCAATTCTATAGTAGACTCACTGACCTAGAAAATAACCAGTTAACCTTGAAAGAAATTCCTTTACAGCAACAAGTGAAGATATCAAAAAAATGTTCCAGGTTGAAGATAATACGTTAATTATTGGAAATCCAGAAGAAAATAAATCAGTTGTAGGGGCTAGATGATGTTGGGAACATTCCAGTGGACTCTGCCTTTTTATTAGTATATGCGGCTGATGGTGATGGGCAAATACTAAAGATACGGACACTTGGTTCACCTACTCAGATTTTTTACATCAGGTAAGCAGTTTATGGCTGATAATTCAAAAAAGAGAATCTGCTAGATGGGAAGAGGCTTTAGACAGACTTATAGAATGGGGCTGGGTTAAAGCTGTAGGGTATAAAGGTGAAATATTTGAATTGACCGGAACAGGTTATAGCAAAGCTGATTGGTTAAAGAACAATATGGCAATAGATACTTCAAAAGAACCGCTTGACGAGTTAAAAGAGTTTGAAGATTAATAAGAATTAAACTAATACAGTTATGCGTATTTATTTGCAAATATACATGGCTGTATTTTTTATTACGGGCAGAGCTCTTCGGGGTTCTGCCCTTTTTCTCTTTTCCCAGACCAAAAGACCACCTACTGGAAAAGAACAAAGAAAAACCAGAAAGGATGTGGTGACTTATCATTATAGGAATCGATCATGGATATTATGCCATCAAAACTCCCCATGTGTGTTTCCCGACAGGACTGACCGGGTATGATTACGAGCCGTATACCATGCAGAATGTTCTGCAGTACAATGGGGAAATTTTATGTGTGTGGAACCGGGCGGCAGACGCTGGTGAGAAGCAAGACTTCCAATGACAATTATTATCTTTTGACAATGGCAGCCATTGCTCAGGAAATCCGCTATCGCCGGGGAGAGAGGAAAACAGATGTGGTTCTGGCAGCCGGCCTCCCACTGGCAAGTTTTGGCAGGGGAGAAAAAAGGTTTCCGGGAATATCTGTTTCGGAAAAGAGCAGCCTTTGCGTTTCCGGTACGAGGATGAAAGCTATGAGATCCAGATTCAGGATGTAAAAACTGTTCCCCACAGGGTTACTCGGCACTGGCTCTCCACCCGGAATGTGTTCGGGACGAGCCTTCTGTTCTTCTCGCAGACATCGGTGGCTGGACCGTAGACCTGATGCGGCTGGACAACAGTGTTCCAAACGCCGCTACCTGCCGCAGCCTGGAGCTTGGTGTGATCCGGTGCGTGGATGAGATCACCGAGCAGGTACGCAGAAATACCGGACTGTCTGTAACGGATATTCAGATCGAACGTGTTCTGAACGGCCAGAGCTGCAGCATGGACCCGGCCGCAAAAAGGAAATCATTGTCCGGCAGGGGAAGGCTCTACACGGAGAAAATACTGTCTGCAATTATGGAAGCCGGGTTCGATCTGAAGGCAATTCCGTCTGTAATTATAGGCGGCGGAGCCAGTATTCTGAAACGGCACGTGACACCGCAGGACGGGCTGTGTCGGCAGGTTTACCTGACAGACGTACACGCCAACGCTTCCGGCTATGAGCGGATTGTGGGGCAGATGTGCGCGAAGTAAAGAGACCCGTTTTCTCGTTCCGCCTGAACCTTGATAACCCGGACCACAAAAAGGCATGGGAGATCCTGCAAAGTGTTCCGGATGGGCAGAAGAGCAGCTATCTGGTTCAGGTGATTTTAAAAGATCAGGAAAACAACCAGCTGGAGAAAAGCATCCGGCAGGCAATCCGGGAAGAACTGGCAGGTGTTTCCATTTCTGGCTCCGGGGAGAGGGTTTCAAAAAAGGAAGAAATCCCGTCCCAGATGCTGGATTTTCTCTCCGGGCTTGAGGATGCATTCTGAAAAAGTCAAGTCTTTCCTGGTGATAAAATAGCCAAATTTCAAGCAGTCAAATTAGTATAAATCACGGATTTTTGAAAGGGGGTGATGCCTATTGAATGTTATTGATCTGCATCCTTTGGGAGCTTTTGAGAGCCTCATATTCGTTGGGTATTGTGAATAGCTTTCTGTCACGTTTTAGGGTATGTTGTATGTAGAAAAAGAAAGGAGAACGAACACAATGGAGATGAAAAACATATGCGGAAAAAAATTCCGGTAGAGCTGCATGAAAAGCTAAAACTGGAAGTCGAAGAGTTAGGAATCAGCATACCAAAAATACCTTGAAATGGTAATCGAAGAACACATGACAAGAAAAAAGGAGAAAAAAGACGAACATGGCAGATTTAAGAACAGTAGCAGTACAGGTAACCGAGGATTTATTTTTCAGACTGAAAGCAGTCCTCGCCAGAATGGCATGAAACAGAAGACTGTCGGACTTATCGAAGATGCAATCGAAAAAAAGAAAGCCAAATGGAAAAGCAAAGAGTCAGAGGAAGCCGAAGAAACAGAAATGAAGGTCTCAGACTGCGAAATCAGAACCGATGAAGAGTCAGCAGCAACCTGAAGCAGAAAAGAGCCTGAGACAGAAGCACTGGAAGCTGAAACAGACGGGAGAAATGACAGAACTCGGACGAAGCTGAAGCAGATGAAGA
>VOFJ01002287.1_pt1 | contig 11643 bp, 15 predicted proteins | sample 5384081 | NCBI WGS metagenome assembly VOFJ01 (sample SAMN12384729, study PRJNA508395) | human gut metagenome | isolation source: healthy gut I | host: Homo sapiens | reverse complement strand
GAAGCGTTACGTATGGCAGGCACAGCAGCCGTCAGCTTCTTGCGGGAAAGGTCAAAAAGATTCTCGAAGAGCATCCGGATAACCGAAACTACGGCGTGGATCGCGTCTGCCTTGCGCTTGAGCAGGATGGCGTTGACGTCAGCCGGAGGACAGTGTATCGCGTGATGAAAGAGAATGGCTGGCTCCATAAAAGACGCATTCCGCACGGAATCACGAAAGCCACAACAGAAGCGCAGGAGCAGGAAAACATTCTGAAACGGGACTTCAGTGCCCAGCGCCCTTCGGAGAAGTTTCTCACAGATATTACCGAGGTACAGTGTGCAGACGGCAAGCTGTATGTGTCTCCGATCATGGACTGCTTCAGCGGCGAGATCGTCGCGCTCGAGATGCGGGACAATAGGAAGAAGGAGCTGTGCATTGACACGGTGCGGCAGTTGGAGCGGATCTATCCGAGCCTAAAGGGAGCGGTGTTCCACTCAGATCGCGGCAGTCAATACACCAGCTTAGCCTTTCGTTCCGAGCTGTCTCGCTGCGGCATGATACAAAGTCTCAGCGGCACCGGACATTGCTTCGACAACGCACGGATGGAAAGTTTTTTCGCCACGCTCAAAAAAGAGAAGATCTACCAGATCGCGGCATACAAGCTACCGAGAGAACAGGTCAAAACGATCATTTTTCGCTATATTTTTATCTACTACAACCGCGTCAGGGTCTATACACGCAACCCGCTTGGGCTGCCGCCTGCGAAGTACCGGGAGTGGGCGCAGGCGCAGACGGCAGCCTGATCCGATGCCGCCGCAGTTTTCCTGCGTTCCGCTACGCTCCACTTCGGAAAACTGCGCTGTATTACCGTGCTTTTCAGATTTTGGGTGTTTCCCGACTGCACATTTCTTGACATTTCCAATTTGATAAACTGTTCCCATCGGAAGGCAAAACCGAAACTGCAAAAATTTGTGGAGAAATTTTGCGGGGATGTCCGCCCGGACACTGCCGCGACGGCCGCAACGGCGTCGCGTAACTGGCATGCTGAATATTGCTATTTGCCGGAATCAATGTATAATAACCTATACAGATAATCGAGGAGCAGAAATTGAGGGAACCATATTGATGAAGCGTATCAAAGCACTTGTTTTACTTATTTTGACCGTTCTGCTTGTGGCCGGAGTACTCTGCGGCTGCGCGGCGCAGACACGAGAGCAGCCGGATGCATCATCGCTGCCGCAGATCACCATCGGCAGCGACACCTATCCGCCCTTCGTCTATCTGGACAATAACGGCGATCCAACCGGTATCGATGTGGAGATCGCATCCGAGGCGTTCCGGCGGATGGGCTATCAGGCGGTGTTTACGACCATCGACTGGGAGCAGAAAAAAACGCTGCTGGACAGCGGGGAGATCGACTGCATTTGGGGCTGCTTCTCCATGGACGGGCGTGAGCAGGATTACCAATGGGCCGGCCCCTACATGGTCAGCCGGCAGGTCATCGCCGTCAATGCAGCAAGCGACATTTACGCCATGAGCGACCTGAATGGCAAGACCATTGCCGTACAATCCACCGGCAAGCCGGAGGAGATCTTTTTGAAAAGCGGACAAGCGGATATTCCCCAATTTGAGGACATTATCAGTCTGGAAGATCGGGGCGTACAGTATGCGACGCTGGACTGCGGCTATGTGGATGCCATTGCCGCCCACGAAACGGCCATTTTGCAGTATATGACGGATTACGGCGCGGACTTCCGCATTCTGGACGAGCCGCTGCTGATCACCGGAATCGGTGCAGCCTTTTCCGTCGATGATGACCGCGGTCTTGCACAGGAGCTGACGGACACCTTTGCACAGATGCGTCAGGACGGGACCATGCAGGAGATCGTCGGCAGATATCTGGAGCATCCCGAGACCTATCTGGAGGTGGAGTGCCTTGAACAGTAATCATTTGCAGACTATTTTCGGCAAAAAATTCTGGCTCGTCTGCATTGCTGTGGGGATTTCCCTCTTTGGAATCGTTTTCGCGCTTTCCAGGCGGGCGGATATTCAGAATTGCGAGCAGCGGCTGACGGGAGTAATGGAGTTTATCAAGGCGCAGTCCGCCGACTATACGAAGTACAACGATACCGCCGTTGCAAAAAGCCTTGTGCGCGAGGCCGCCGCCGTCCACGCGCTGGAGGGGCTCTCTCCCTCGGCTGCGATGAGGCGGCGCTGTCGGAGCGCGCCAAGGGGCTGTGGCTTACGGGCATCTGCCTGCTGGACGCGCAGGGCGAGCTGGTATGTGAGTACACGGAGGATGGCACCGGCTATGCACAGCTTCAGTCCGGCATCAAAATGGAGCCGATCCTCAGCGTCATCGACTACCCGCAGAAGACCTATGTCAAGCGCGTGGAGCTGGACGATGGCAGTTTTGCCGATGTTGCTGTCCACAGCTGCGCTGATGGCGCGGGTGCGGTGCTGGCCTATCGCTATATCCCGGCAGAGTTTTCACAAAAGTCCGTTTTGTCCATCCAGACCCTGTTAGATGGCTATGAGATCAGCTCCACGGGGACTCTTCTGGTGGCGGAGGATAACCGGGTAGCGGCCTCCAACGATCCCACTCTGATCGGCATGAACATCTTCGAAAGCGAACGGCTCATGTCGATCCGGAGAAGCGGCCATGCGGATAAACTGATCCGCGTATACGCGCCGAAGGGCATCGAACAATGCTATGGGATATATAGCCATGGACGGGACTATTACCTCTATGCCTATGTTCCCGCCCGTCAGGTCTATACCCTCACCGTGATGAATCTGGTGATCACGCTGGTCATGTATATTCTGATCCTGGCGCTTGTGCAGGTCTTCCGCTGGAACTCCGCAAAGGATTTCTTTATGCAGCAGGAGCACTCCGAGCAAGAATACAGGAAGTCACTCGAGCAGAAAAACGTCGCGCTCCAGCTTGCCGTTCAGCGTGAAACCAAGGCCAATCTTGCCAAGCGGGAGTTCCTGTTTAATATGTCCCACGACATCCGAACGCCCATGAATGCCATCATCGGCTTCACCGCGCTGGCGCAGACGCACATCGACGACCGCGGTCAGGTAGAGGACTATCTAAAAAAGATATCCGTTTCCAGCCAGCATCTCCTGTCCCTTATCAACGATGTGCTGGATATGAGCCGCATTGAGAGCGGAAAGGTCACGCTGGAAGCAAAGCCGGTGCATCTGCCGGAATTGGTGGAGGATATTGGGGACGCCATACAGGTCGGCGCCGACAAAAAGCACATCTCCTTTACCGTCGATACTGCCGGCATGAAAAACGAGGATGTCATTGCCGATCCGCTGCGGCTTGAACAGATCCTGATCAATGTTCTGGCAAACGCCGTGAAGTTCACGCCGGACGGCGGGCAGATCAGCCTGTGGATCGTGCAGAAGGATACGGCTCCGGCGGGCTATGCCGATTTTGAATTCCACATCAAGGATAACGGCATCGGCATGAGTGAGGAGTTCCAAAAGCACATTTTTGAGCAGTTTGCCAGAGAAAGGACCTCCACCGTCAGTAAGATACAGGGCACGGGGCTCGGCTGGCCATCACGAAAAGCCTGGTGGATATGATGGGCGGCAGGATCACGGTGAAAAGCGAACAGGGAAAGGGTTCGGAATTTACCATTTCGCTGCGCTTCCCCATCGGCGAGGCAAAAGCGGGGCAGATGATACCCGTTTCAAAAGCTTCTGATTTTACTGGAAAGAAGCTTCTGGTGGTCGAGGATAACGAGCTGAATCTGGAGATCGCGTCAACGCTTCTTAAAGAAGCGGGCTTTGAGGTAGATACTGCGGAAAACGGAAAGGTTGCCGTTGAAAAGGTCGAAGCGGCCTCTGCCGACCGGTATGATCTGATCCTGATGGATATTCAGATGCCGGAGATGGACGGCTATGAAGCAACTCGCCGGATCCGTGCGCTTCCGGATACAAAAAAGGCAGCGCTCCCCATTGTGGCCATGACTGCCAATGCATTTGAAGAGGATCAAAAGAATGCGTTGAATGCCGGCATGAACGGCCATATTGCCAAACCGCTGGATATTCAAAAGCTGTTTCAGGTATTGTCGGAGCTGTTGAAATAAGCCATGATCGTATGGCTGGCAAATTGAGCTGTGCGAGCATGAGCAAAAATATAGGGACAAACACGATTACGGAGGAAGACAATACACCCTGCTGCGTCAAAGAGCGCGGAAAAAGGGAGCGCAACCGCTATCCTGCTTGATAATCCAAATTTACAAATAAGACCGTTAAGGATGGGTGAACGAATGAAGATCATATATGAACTTTCCTGGCTGTGGGAAACGCTGGGCATCGCATTGATAGCGGCGGCTGTTTGTGTGGTCGGTGCTATGCTGATATGCCGGGCAAAAAAGAAAACGCTCAGCAAGAGGAGCGCAGTCGTTATCGGAATTGCCGCCTTTATCATTGCCATCATAGCAGTTATCGAGATCGCACGGATCCCGATGCCGCTTTGACGAAATGGGAGACTTTGACATGGGCAAAGGAAGATATTCAATTGTATTCAATAGCCCGACGGGCAATACGAAGAAGCTTGCCGATACAATTTACGCCGTGCTCGCCAAAGAAAACTGTGACTATTTCGGAGTGCCTAAAGAGGGAGGGCTATACTCCGAGATGCTCTATATTGGGTTTTGGACGGACAAGGGAAATGCGGATAAGTCCACCCTGACATTACTGTCAACGCTGAAGAACAAAAAGATCTTTCTATTTGGAACGGCGGGCTTTGGCGGCAGCGAGGCATATTTCCAGAAGATTCTCAATCATGTCAAGCAGTCTATCGATTCAAGCAATTCCGTGGTCGGAGAATATATGTGTCAGGGCAAAATGCCGCCGTCTGTACGGGAACGCTACATGAAAATGAAGGTACAGCCGGAGCATCCGGAAAATATCGATGCGCTGATTGAGAACTTTGACCGAGCGCTCTCCCATCCGGATGGGAATGATTTAGAGAGACTTAGAAAGATAATTGTACGATAGCACCTCAACATGATCTGACAAAAGGCAGGCTGTCGCTCGGAACGGGCGGCGGCTTGCTCATCATTTCAATGCAGCTCAAATCCCACTGTTTTTAGTCCAGAATAGAAGGTTCACCACGACCTAATTCAGGTCATGGTGAACCTTCTTCATGCTTCCAAATGCTTCTTCCTGCCACACACTCCAGAGCCTAACGAACACTTCCGTCGAGCGAAAAATGAAATTGGAGGTTTCGTATGAAAAGATTCCTGAGTATCCTGCTCGCTATGGTCATGGTGCTTTCGCTCGTGGCCTGCGGCGACAAGACTACGCCTGACACCCCCGACACTCCCGACAAGCAGGAGGAGGCGATCCACATCGGTATCGTGACCGGTTCCGTTTCTCAGTCTGAGGACGACCGCCGCGGCGCCGCAGCCTTCCAGCAGCTCTACGGTGAGGAGAACGTCACCCTCGTGACCTATCCCGATAACTTCACCGAAGAGCTTGAGACCACCATTCAATGCATGTCATCGAAGATTACATCCACAATCAGCGTCCAGTTGATGCCGTTATATAAATCACCTCATATAACGAAAGGTCTCTCCTCCGCAGCTGTATTGACAGGCCGCGGCGGGAATGTTACCATAAGCACATCAAAATCATTGGGAGAGAAAATAGATGACACTTGATCAATTGAAGGTCGGTATGTCCGCCGTCATTACCGCCGTGGGCGGAGACGGAGCCTTGCGCTGCCGCCTGCTGGATATGGGCTTGATCCCGCACACCCGTGTGACATTACAGAAGGTCGCGCCGATGGGCGACCCTATCGAGATCCGCGTGCGCGGCTACGAACTGACGCTGCGCGTAGAGGAGGCTCAGAAGAATCGAAGTGGAGGGTGAGCTGAAATGATATTTGCACTCGTTGGCAACCAGAACTGCGGGAAGACGACGCTGTTCAACGCCCTCACGGGATCGAATCAGCACGTGGGCAACTTCCCCGGTGTGACCGTCGATCAGAAAATGGGAGAGATCACAGACGAAAAAGGCTGTTCCGTGGTGGATCTGCCCGGCATCTACTCCTTGCGGCCCTATACACAGGAGGAGATCGTCTCGCGTGACTTCATCATCAACGAGAAGCCGGACGGCATCATCAATATCGTTGATGCCACGAACATTGAGCGGAATCTGTACCTGACACTTCAGCTGCTCGAGTTGCGGATACCTATGGTGCTGGCGCTGAACATGATGGATGAAGTCCGTTCCAACGGCGGTTCCATCGACGTGCAGAAGATGAGCGCCGCGCTCGGCATCCCTGTCATACCGATCGCCGCCGCAAAGGGTGAGGAGGGCGTGAGCGAGCTGGTGGATCAGGCGATCGCTGTGGCTCGGAGCAAACTCTGCCCAAGGTGACAGACTTCTGCGCGGATGATTCCGCCGTCCACCGCTGCATCCACGCCGTCACGCACCTGATCGCCGACACGCCGACCGCATCGGTGTGCCGGCACGCTTCTGCGCAACAAAGCTGATCGAAGGCGGCGATGACCTTGCCGACCGTCTGGCGCTCGATCGGAACGAGCGCGAGCTGCTTGAGCATTGCATCGTGCAGATGGAGAGCGAAGCGGGACTTGACCGCAACGCAGCGCTTGCCGATATGCGCTACACCTTCATTGAAAGCGTTGTGGCATCGTCGGTGGTAAATGCCACGAGAGCCGGGAGCACGCCCGCTCCATGAAGATCGACAGAATTCTCACCGGTCGCTACACAGCCATTCCGACGTTTCTGCTTGTCATGCTGCTGATTTTCTATCTCACCTTCAATGTTATTGGTCAGCGTCTGTCCGACTGGCTGCAAGGCGGGATCGATGGCCTTACCTTTCTTGTAGACCAAGCTTTGACTGCCTATGAGATCAATCCTGTGGTACACAGCTTGATTATTGACGGCATTTTTACGGGCGTAGGCAGTGTGCTGGTGTTCCTGCCTATCATCGTGACGCTCTTTTTCTTCCTCTCTATTTTGGAGGATACCGGCTACATGGCCCGCGTGGCATTCGTCATGGACAAGCCCCTGCGCAAGATCGGGCTGTCCGGGCGCAGCATCGTGCCGATGCTCATCGGCTTCGGCTGTTCGGTGCCGGCCATCATGGCGACGCGCACGGTATCGAGTGACCGTGACCGCAAGATGACCATCCTGCTCACGCCTTTATGAGCTGCTCGGCGAAGATCTCCATCTACGCGTTTTTTACCGCGGCGTTCTTCCCGACGCACCGCGCGCTCGTGATGATCTCTCTGTATCTGCTGGGCATTCTGATTGGAATTGCTGCGGCCCTCATCATGAACCAAACCGTGTTCCGCGGAAAGCCCGTGCCTTTCGTTATGGAGTTGCCCAATTATCGGCTTCCGAGCCTCAAGAGCGTTGCGCTGCTGCTTTGGGAAAAGGCCAAGGACTTTTTGCAGCGGGCGTTTACTGTGATTTTTCTTGCTACCATTGTGATCTGGTTCCTCCAGAGTTTTGATACCAGGCTGAATGTAGTTACCGACAGTGCCGACAGTCTTTTGGCCCTCATCGGCCGATGGATCGCGCCGGTGTTCGCACCGCTGGGCTTTGCGGATTGGCGCTGCGCGACCTCCCTTATCTCCGGTTTTATCGCAAAGGAATCTGTGGTCAGTACGCTGCAGATCCTGTTAGGCGGGGCTGCACTTTCTACGATGTTTACCGGTCGTTCCGTTATCAGCTTTCTGGTGTTCACGCTGCTGTATACTCCTGCATCGCGGCGGTAACCACGATCCGGCGGGAATTCGGCTCAACGCTGAAGACAGTTGGGGTCGTGATGATGCAGTGCTGCGTGGCATGGATCGTGGCTCTTGCTGTCTATACCTTGGTGGGGATCCTGTGATGCATCTGTTAGATTGGGTCCTTCTTGTCCTCATCGCAGCTGCAGCTATCACAGCTATCCTGCACTGGCGAAAAAAGGCCAGATCAGGTAGCGGCTGCTGCGGAGACTGCTCGCACTGCAAAAGGCGCTGTTCGTAAAGTCTGATAAGTGAATGATGCCGGAAGCGGGGCGTTACGACAACCACTCTTGGCAAGTTTCTCAGGTCTTCCTCTTCCTTTTTGCGAAAGCCCGGATCAAGCCGAGTTAAAATACCATTAAAATACTGTACGGTGGATTGAAAAAATGAGCCAACAGGACTATTTTATACAAGGTGAGTGTGTAAAATCAAATTTTTTAGGGGGAGGCGGATAAAAATGCCGCACCGAAAGAAGATTTTACTCTCAGACAGTAATGAAGCCTTCAGTATGCTCCTGACGGATTCCCTGCGTGAGCGCGGAGACTTCCGTGTATTCCACGCAAGGGATGCGGACGAGACAACCGAGGTGCTCCATCGGCACCGACCTCACGTTCTTCTGCTGGATTTTCTGCTGCCGCACAAGGGCGGCTTTCACGTTATGCAGCAGCTGCGTGAGGGCGGACACAAAATCTCGACGATCTTTATGACAGCGCTGCCGACGCACAAGGTCATAGAGGAGGCATACCGTCTGGGCGCAAGCTTTGTGCTCCCGAAGCCTTTTACGACAAGGGCGCTGGCCGAACGGATACACGATGCACTGCACAGTGATCGGCCCTAATTTGCACACATCAAAAATAGTGACCGCCATCTCAGTGAGCGAACGGCTCCTTGAGATGGTGGCCTTTATATCCCCATCTACGCTGCTGAGGGCGACAGCGCTATGAAGCTGCTCACGTCCGGCTTCTCCGGCAACGCGACTACTGCTCTTGCCTACATCCTGCTCGGTACCTTCGCTACGGCGATCGCTACCACCGGCCTTGCCGACATTGTCTCCAAGAAGCTGAGCAAGATCATTGGCACCACTTCTCGGCATGATCACCCTGATTGCCTGCCTGTCTCAGAACCTCATCCCCATTCACATCGCTTATATCCCCATCCTGATTCCTCCCATGCTCGTGCTGATGAACAAGATGCGCCTCGACCGCCGCGCTGTGGCTTGCTGCCTTGCCTTCGGTCATAAGGCTCCCTACATTCGATTTCCACTGCACGGGCGACGCGCTCTACATGATGAGCTTTTTGCTGTGCCCTGCGGAACGGCACCGGCCGGAACAGGAAGACGAGTAAGGGGCGCGCATATCGCTTGCGCCGCGGGCGGTTCCAACCGCTGCCAGCGCTTCCACGTCCCACTGGATCGGCTCCATGCCTATCGAGCGGATGGTGGAGATGACGTGGTCGTCATACTCGCCGAACGGGCAGCGGATGAGCGTCGGGCGGACGCCGGTCAACGCCTCGATCTTGTCGCTGCAGGTGTTCACGTCCGCGATGATCTGGTCGGCGGTGAGGGAATTATAATGATCATGCGCGTTGGAGTGGTTCATGAGCTCATTGCCGCTGTCCACGATGGCCTTGGCCTGTTCGGGATACTGATCCGCCCAGTTGCCCACGACAAAAAAGGTACAGGTGACACCGTACTCCTTGAGCACGTCGAGGATCTTCTGTGTGTTGTCCGCCCCCCACGCCGCGTCGAACGAGATGGAGCACACCTTCTGGTCGCGCTGGACACAGTAGATCGGCAGTTGGCGCGTGGCGGCCGACGCGCTGACGGCGGCGGGATAATTGACGGCGGCAAAGATTGCCGCGGCGGCCAGCACCGCCGCGCCCAGCGTCAGCCATTTGCGCCGGAGCACCAGAAAGCGCGGCGGCTTCTTCTCCTTTTCAGACTTCTTCCTGCGGTCAAAATGAAACAGCATCAGCATATCCTCCCCAATTCTCTTGGTAGAGGGTATGCTGGTGCTGTTCATATCATGCAAGGGGGACGGGCTTTACTCGATGCCCGCCAGCGTTTGGGCTTCGGCGACGTACTGGTCGATGAGGCCCTGCTCCTGCATCTCGGCGATCTTTTCGTTCAGGTAGGCGACAAAGTCCTCGTTGCCCTTTTGCACGCCGATGCACTGGCCCTCGCTGTCGCTTTCGATGCCGACGTCCTTGACCGTCAGGTCATCGTTCGCCGCGGCGAATGCAAGAGCCGTGGTGTAGTCGATGTACACAACATCGAGCTTGCCGCTCTTGAGCTCCATGATGAGATCCTGCGCCTTGACGAGGCCGACGACGTTCTCTTCACCCGCAAGCTCGTTGGCGATGGGTACCTGAATGGTGCCGTTCTGCACGCCGACCTTGTGACCACTCAGGTCTTCGGGCTTGTTGTAGAGCGCGTCATCCTCCGCGCGGATCAGAATGGCCTGCTGCTGCTTAAGTACGGGTCGGAGAAGTCGACGGACTTCAAGCGCTCCTCGGTCGAGGCCATACCGGCGATGACAATGTCAAAATCACCCTTGGCGAGGTTGATGCACAGGTTGTCGAACGACATGTCGACGACCTTGAGTTCGACGCCGAGGTCATCGGCGATGTACTGCGCGATAGCAACGTCAAAGCCGACGATGGTGTCCTTGCCGTCCACCTCCGTGTGGAACTCGTTCGGGGGATAGTCGGCAGAGGTTCCCATCACGAGCACGCCCGCCTCTTTGATCTGCTCGATCTTGGACTTGGCGGTGTCATCGGACGACGCATCGCCGTCCGAGCTGCCCTGCGCGCTGTCATCGCTCTTGCTGCCGCAGGCGGCGAGAGACAGGATCATCATAAGCGCTAAAAGCAGCGCCGCAAATTTCTTGAATGCGTTCATCTTTGTTCCCTCCTGCGTGTCTTATTCCCACAGGGGCTTGTCCCAAAGGTTCACCTTGGTGCCGATGCCCATTTCCGTCGCGTTCAGATAGAGCTGATAGGCGATCATGATGTCCAGCGCGCCGAGGCCCATGGACGCGGCGGCGACGAACTGATCGTCCGAGGTGCGCAGCTTCTTCGTGCCGAGCACCAGCTCGCTCAGGTCCATGATCTGGCTCTCATCGAGCTTGCCCTCCTTCGTGAGCTTGGACAGCGGGTTCGTGTGCTGCTTGAGCTGTGTCCAGTAGTCGGCGACGATGCCGTCGGCCTTGAGGAAGACGTCCTCCATCACCTCGTTGGAGTGCATGGAGACGAGGCCGCAGCCGGGCGTGAGCCAGGAGGTGTCCATGAACGGCTTGGGCGCGGTCGTCTCGCCGACGATGAGCTGGGACTTGAGCGCCGCAGCCTTGCTGTCGCTCGTCGGGATGATCTCGACGCCCAAGCTGTCGCCGTACTCTTTCGCGATGCCCTCGGCCTTGGCGACATCAATGTCGCAGAGGTACATGGTCTTGATCTGGGGCAGCGCCTCGTGCACGGCGGAGATCATCGTGCGGCCGATAACGCCCGCGCCGACAAGGCACGCGGTGTCCGCTCAAGATTGTAGCACTGAATAAAGAGGCAAAATAGAGCGGAAAACGATTTGGTAAAAATATACACAAAAGTCAGCATAACTATGATGGTCGAACATCCGCTGCGGCACAATACGGGGTATTTATAAGCAAGCAAAAAGATTTTGCTGCATGAAAACACGCAAAAAAAGAAAGGTGCCGGACTGAAACGTTCACTGTTTCAGTCCGACACCTTTTTCATAAAAGTGCAAAAGTGCGCAAATGACCCCTGCCATCCCCAAATGGCAGGAGCCGTCTGCGTGATCGTGTGGGGCGCGCACGCGCCCTGGTATCATAAAGCCGCGAGCGGCTCTATCATCATGCGTCGTTTT
>VOFJ01003517.1_pt1 | contig 11654 bp, 17 predicted proteins | sample 5384081 | NCBI WGS metagenome assembly VOFJ01 (sample SAMN12384729, study PRJNA508395) | human gut metagenome | isolation source: healthy gut I | host: Homo sapiens | reverse complement strand
AGGATGGCACGAAGGAGTCGTTCGGGTTTCATAAAACAAAGGTAAGCAAAAGATAGCTAATTTTAAAACTTACCAACCAGATATTTCCGCTGAGCCGAAAGAACAAGCTCAACATCTCCAGTGGAGTGGCAGGGGGTTGAAGGTTCTGTTTCATGCCACAAAGATAGTGTTTTTAACTAATTCCCCCAAGTTTTCAAACTGAGCCGTATTGGAATATAAGAGGGATGAACTTCATCCCCCCCTCTGATAAACTAAAACGAGCAATCATTTTTTTTGATTGCTCGTTTTATTTGGTAGCCCCTGGGGGAATCGAACCCCCTTTCAAGAATGAAAATCTTGCGTCCTAACCGATAGACGAAGGGGCCATCCTTGGCATCGATGATTTCTCTCTCGATTGCGAGTGCAAAGGTAGTGACTTTTTTTGAATTACCAAATATTTCCCAAACTTTTTTTCTAACTTTTTGTTCATACTCCATTGAATTGACTATTTACCTAAACTCATTTTTTATGAAAACAATCTTAAAATCAATGACTTGTATTGCTATTGGTGCAATGATGGCTGAACCGGCTGCTGCGCAACAAAAAGACAACTATCCTGAACTTGAAGGGCCCGGTCCGGTAATTATTATCTCGAAGGATAAAAATGGAAAGCAAGAATTAATCGATGTATTTAACGAAACACAAACGTCCGCATTTTCATGACCCTCGTGCTCCGCGTTTCTTGCTCACTGACCGGCAGGGTAAATTTGCTCTCGGTATTGGCGGTTATTTGAAGACTACCATGGAGTATGATTTTGACGGAACGGTGGATGATATCGATTTTATTCCTGCTCTAATTCCGCAACCGGGGAGTACCCAAGTGCGCAATCAGTTCCAGATGGACGCCGGCACGTCTACCATCTTCCTTAAATTGGTGGGGCGCACCAAGCATTTGGGCAATTTCATTGTCTATACGGCGGGTAACTTCCGGGGCAGTGGCAAGACCTTCGAGCTTCAGAACGCTTATCTTTCTTTCCTCGGCTTCACGATGGGCTATGACACGGGGCTGTTCATGGACCTTGCGGCTTGTCCTCCGACCATCGACTTCCAGGGACCGGATGGCATGACTTTCTATCGTGCCACCCAGTTGCGTTACGAGGCCAATCTGATGAAGGGGCTGAAAGTGGGCGTGGGTGTGGAAATGCCTTCCGTAGACGGTACGCCTGCCAAGGATGTAAGAATCAATAAACAGCGCATGCCGGATATTCCTGCTTATGTGCAATATTCTTGGACAAAGGGCAGCCATGTGCGTGTGGGCGGAATTTTGCGTAGCATGACTTACGAAGACGAGGTCAGCAACAAGGCGAAATCCATTACCGGATGGGGCATTCAGGCATCGGCAACGGCCGGGCTGGGTAATTTCCGTGCATACGGACAGTTTACATACGGTAAGGGCATTGCCCAATATCTGAATGACATGAGTAACTTGAACGTGGACATTGTGCCGGTGGCTGATGAGGCCGGACGAATGCAGGTGCTTCCCATGCGTGGATGGTTTGCGGGGTTGCAATATAACTTCTCGAAGCGTGTTTTTGCTTCCACCTCTTATAGCCAGTCACGTTTGTTTACCAAGGATTGCTATGCTCACTTCAACGAGACCCAGTATAAAAAAGGACAATATCTGGTGGCAAACGTATTTTGGAATGTGACTCACAATTTTCAAGTGGGGGTGGAGTATTTGCATGGATGGCGTGAGGATTTCAATGACCTGAGCCGCGAAGCGAACCGAATCAACCTGAGTGCACAATATAATTTCTAGGGCTTTACCTGTTTTCGAGCGGACACATGGGATCGCCCGAAAACAGGTAAAACGATAATAATTACATATTCTTTATCTCGTCCAGATTCTTTTGGATATCTTCGTCTTTCAATTCGTAATTCATCAGATTACCTGCCAGATATTGGTCGTATGAAGCCATATCAATCAGACCGTGACCTGAAAGATTGAACAGAATGACTTTTTCCTCGCCTGTTTCTTTGCATTTTTCGGCTTCGCGCACTGCGGCGGCAATCGCGTGGCAAGACTCCGGTGCCGGAATAATACCTTCGGCTTGTGCGAATAAACAGCCTGCTCGGAAGGACTCCAATTGCTGGATATCTACGGCTTCCATTAAGTTATCTTTTAATAACTGCGATACAATGACACCTGCACCGTGATAACGAAGACCACCGGCATGAATGTTGGCCGGAGCAAAGTTATGACCCAGTGTAAACATCGGCAACAAAGGAGTATATCCGGCTTCATCACCATAATCATATTGGAATTTACCGCGGGTCAGCTTCGGGCATGAAGCCGGTTCTGCAGCAATGTATCGGGTTTTCTTTCCTTCGAGGATGGTGTGGCGCATGAATGGGAAACAGATACCGCCAAAATTGGAACCGCCGCCAAAACATCCGATAATCATATCGGGATATTCGCCTGCCATTTCCATTTGCTTTTCAGCTTCCAGACCGATGACGGTTTGATGCAGCGTCACGTGGCTCAGCACGGAGCCGAGTGTATATTTACAGTTGGGAGTGGTCATGGCCAGCTCGATGGCTTCGGAAATGGCTGTGCCCAGTGAACCCTGATAGTTGGGGTTGCGGGTAATGATATCTTTACCGGCGCGGGTAGACATAGAAGGTGAAGCGGTGACCGTGGCACCGAATGTTTGCATCATGCTGCGGCGGTATGGCTTTTGATTATAGCTGATTTTTACCTGATAGACAGCAGCTTCCAATCCGAATACTTTGGCGGCATAAGAGAGGGCGGCTCCCCATTGGCCTGCACCGGTTTCGGTGGTGACATTGGTGATACCCTCTTCCTTGCAATAATAGGCTTGTGCAAGTGCCGAGTTCAGTTTGTGCGAACCGATGGGACTCACACTTTCATTCTTGAAATAGATATGTGCGGGAGTACCCAATGCCTGTTCCAATCCGTAAGCACGTACCAAGGGTGTACTGCGATAATATTTATACATTTCGCGTACAGCTTCGGGAATTTCAATCCATGCATCGGTTTGGTTCAGTTCCTGTCGGCAAAGTTCTTTGGCAAAGATAGGAAAGAGGTCTTCGGGTTTCAGGGCTTCTTTGGTTTTGGGATTCAGAGGTGGCATGGGCTTAGTCTTCATGTCAGCCTGTATGTTGTACCAGTATTTAGGAATTTCGTCCTCCGGCAAGATAAAACGTTTCTGTTTTGTACTCATAGCATTTCAAATTAATAGTTTTGGGGTCAAAATTACGTAAAAAAAGAATTGCCTACTAATAAAACGGCTTCTTTTTTTTATTTGTAGCCAAAAGAAAAACAAGAAGTTATTTGTTGTTATAGTTAAAAGAGATATTGAATTTTTGATTAAGTTTGCTTTCGAGATTAAAACGGGAGTGAATTATTTGTAGATACAAAATAAATCGACATGGAGCGTTTACATAAACTTTTCATTTATCGTAAGAAACTGGTAAGGCCATATATCGAACAATTATTGAAATGGATGGATATCATTACTTATGTGATGTCTGCTCTTCTTATCATGACATTGGTATATGAACACGGTTTTCTTATTTCGTTTCAGGAGATAGGAGTAATCAATCGCTTGTATCATATTGTATGGGTTGTTTTTCTGGTAGATACCACTTTACATTTGTTGTTGAATTACTCCGACACTCGGCGTAAATATCGGGGGGCTGGCGTGGCTGTTGAGTGTTATGCTTTACCTCACTCTTATCCCGGTGGTGTTTCATGAACCGGAGATACAGGGTGGTATTCATACTTTTTGGGCTTTTTTCAACAGCAGGCTTTACCATGTGATATTGCTCACTCTGCTCTCTTTGTTGCAGCTCTCCAATGGAATTGTCAGATTGTTGGGCAGGCGCACCAATCCTTCACTTATTTTTGCGTCCAGTTTCCTGATATTTATACTCATAGGAGCGGCTCTACTGATGCTTCCGCGTGCTACTTATCACGGTATATCCTTTATTGATGCATTGTTCACAGCCACAAGTGCCACTTGTGTCACGGGATTGGTTTCGGTAGACGTCTCTTCCACTTTTACTCCCGAAGGGTTGTTTATCATCATCATGCTTATTCAGATAGGTGGATTGGGAGTGATGACACTGACTAGCTTTTTTGCCATGTTTTTTATGGGGAATACATCGCTTTACAATCAGTTGGTGGTGCGCGACATGGTTAGTTCGCAATCCCTCAGCTCCCTGCTCTCCACCTTATTATATATATTAGGTTTTACGTTGGCGATAGAAGCTGCCGGGATGGGTATTATTTTTCTTGGTATACATGGTACGATGGATATGACTGTCAGAGAGGAACTGGCTTTTTCTGCTTTTCATTCCATTTCCGCTTTTTGCAATGCGGGGTTCTCTACGTTACCGGGTAATTTAGGCAATGAAATGGTAATGCATGGGCACAATACGATTTATATAACTATTTCGTTTCTCATCATTCTTGGCGGCATCGGCTTTCCTATATTAGTGAACTTGTATGAAACAGTTACATACGAAGTGAAGCGCATTTGGCACCATTACATCAAAGGGAACAAACGCATGCGACGCAAGATACATCTTTATAATCTGAATACTCGTATCGTGCTTATCATGACTGCAATTTTGCTGATAGTGGGGACGGTGGTCATCGTTGTGCTCGAAATGGAACAATGCTTTTTGCAGGCATGTCGCCCACGGATAAGTGGGTACAGGCATTTTTCAATGCCACATGCCCCCGCACCGCGGGCTTTTCGAGTGTAGGGATGACCACATTCAGCATGCAGACCTTGTTGCTGATGGTGATACTAATGATGATTGGCGGTGGCACACAGTCTACGGCAGGTGGTGTGAAAGTAAATGTTTTTGCCGTGGTAATGCTCAATTTGCGTGCCATCCTGATAGGGGCGGACAAAGTTACGATATTCAATCGCGAGTTGTCTCACGATTCTATCCGTCGTTCCAATGCTACGCTCATTCTCTATCTGCTCGTTGTTTTTGCGGGTATATTCAGTCTGAGTCTGTTGGAACCGCAAGCTTCTATCATGGCATTGGTGTTTGAATGTACATCGGCATTGAGTACGGTTGGTTCGAGCCTCGATCTGACTCCCACATTGGGAAGTGACAGTAAATTGATAATCATTATTCTGATGTTTGTGGGGCGAGTGGGTGTGCTCACCTTGATGTCGAGCATCATCAAACAGAAGAAAATAACCAAATATAGATATCCGAGTGATAACATTATAATCAACTAACGACATGAAATACATTATCATAGGTTTAGGAAATTACGGCAGCGTATTGGCAGAAGAACTTTCTGCATTGGGACATGAAGTGATAGGCGTGGATACAAACGAGCGCCGGGTGGATGTTTTGAAAGATAAGATAGCCACTTCTTTCATTATTGATGCCACGGACGAACAGTCACTTTCGGTATTACCGCTGAAAGATGTGGATGTGGTGATTGTCGCCATTGGCGAGAACTTTGGCGCTTCCATTCGTGTGGTGGCATTATTGAAAAAAAACGGAGTGAAACATATTTATGCGCGTGCGGTGGATGAGGTGCACAAAACGGTACTGGAAGCTTTTAATCTTGATAGTATTCTTAAGCCCGAAGAGGAAGCAGCGCGCAGTTTGGTGCAATTCTTAGATTTGCATGTTAATGTGGAATCTTTTGAGATAGATGAAGAACATTATGTGATGAAGTTTAAATTGCCCGTTCTTTTGTGGGATATAAGGTGAGTGATTTGTCACTGGAGAAAGAATTTAATATCAAGATTATCGCACTGGTAAAAGGAAAACAGGTATTCAACAGTTTGGGCATTTCTATTATGGAGCACGCAGTGGAAAATAAATTTGAAGAAGATTATCTGCTGGAAGAAGAAGACCGACTGGTATGTTACGGAAAATATAAAGACTTTATGGATTTCTGGAAAGCATTGTAATGCAAGGATTTTTTTTGATTTTTTATTCTCTTCATTAAACCTTTTCCTTTTTCCGAAGTCTTATCAATATAATAATTTAGTTTAGTTTTTAGTTTTCTCTGAAAGCCGGCCAATGTGACATTGCCCGGTTTTCGCTTTTATGGGTGTTTATTTGTTTGTGTCCGTTCCTTTTTGTTACTTTGTCATCATAAAAGTGAGAGTTAAATGAAACAGCTATATTTCATATTTGTTGTTGTGCTATGCATGGCAACCGGTTGTGGAAGCAAGAAAGATGCTTCGGGCGATTCAGACCAACATATTTTTCAAATAGACAGCGTAGACCGTGTGACAGGTGTGCAGCGCATGCAGGTTTCGCGCACCAATCAGGATATTGTTTGCAATGGAAAGAAATATCGGCTGTTTATTGACCGTTCGCCCAGTGATTCTCTGAAAAAGGTGAAGAGTGATGCCGGTATTTTTACCGACAATCGCATTGTGCTCAAGATTGCCCGCGAGAATGGGACAACTCTTTTTTCAAAGACTTTTACCAAACAAAATTTTGCTTCCCTTATTCCTGACCGTTATCTGACACATTCCATCCTCGAAGGAATGGTATTTGATGATGAAAAAACTTCAAATTCCAAGAATATCATTTTGGCTGCCAGTGTCAGTATTCCAATGACCGATTTATATATTCCTTTCTCTATCATTATTACTCCCGATGGAAAAATGACCATGGAGAGAGATGAAGACATGGGAGATTTGCCGTCATTGCAAGGTAACGGCATTAATTAATTCTAAAATAAGAAAATAAAAAGAAGGCATTTAATCTTTTCATGCATTAGGTTGTTGTGTGAGTTACATTACAAACTAAAAATAAGTAAGATTATGAAAAAAGATTTTTGCCTTATTTGCCCTGCTGTTATGTTTTGTGCAGTTCAGTCAGGCCGGTGACAAAGTGACCCGTGACGTGAATAAACTTCCCGTTGCTGCCCGTGAGATGATTAACAAGCATTTTCCGCAAGCTAAAGTGGAGTATATCAAGATTGAAAAAGATTTATTTCTTTCCACTTCTTATGATGTAAAGATGTCCGACGGTATTGAGCTGGAGTTCAACTCAAAGGGAGAGTGGGTTGAAATAGATTGTAAGAACAAGGCTGTACCTGCCATATTCATTCCTAATACGATAGTCAAATATATGCAGAAAAATTATGGCGGTCATAAGATTATCAAGATAGAACGTGACCGTAAAGGTTACGAGCTCACTTTGGAGAATGGACTGGAAGTGGACTTCGATCAGTTTGGAGGATTTTTGAAGTTAAGTGACTGATTATTTTTGTCTTGTTATTCGTAAAGTATAATATGCCATATTAACGTGTGCGTAATTCCGATTAGATATAGTAAATTCTATCTTTTAATAATAAAGAAACTATGAATAAAATGGGAATTTTCGTAAGAGAACAAGCCGGAAAAGTACGTTTGGTGAGACAGCATTATGCACTGACTTTTTGTGTAGCCCGTCATTCATGGATTACAATAGTTAAAAAGGAGAACTGAGTATATTGTATATCAATCACATTTATTCCAAGCGATTATTGATGTGGTTAGGAAATTTTATATAACTTTGCTTCGATTATAACAGATAAATAAAATGAGATTATGATATGGCTATATATAATATTGTTTCTTATCCTGATAGGAGGATGTATTGCGTGGGCGGTATGGAAAGCGCCAGAAAGTGATGTAGACTTGTGGGGAGAAGAACAGGAATAATACTAATAATGGGCGGATAAATTATCCGCCCATTATTAGTATTATTCCATCTGTTGATAGTCTTTTGCCAAACCGCCTTCGCTGGTTTCTTTGTAAAGAGAAGGAAGGTCGTGTCCTGTTTGTTTCATCACTTCTACCACTTTATCGAATGAGACACGGTGGTTACCATCGGTAAACGCCGAATAAATATTGGCATCCAATGCACGTGCGGCAGCATAAGCATTGCGTTCGATACACGGAATCTGTACCAATCCGCATACAGGGTCACAAGTCATGCCAAGGTGATGCTCCAATCCCATCTCGGCAGCATATTCTATTTGTGCAGGACTTCCGCCAAACAATTGGCTGGCAGCAGCAGATGCCATGGAGCATGCAACTCCTACTTCTGCCTGACAACCTGCTTCGGCTCCTGAAATAGATGCGTTGTGCTTTACGATATTTCCTATTAATCCTGCTGTGGCAAAGTGCTCTCAGAATGCGGGTATCGCTAAAGTCACGGCTTTTCTGTAAGTGATAAAGTACTGCCGGAACCACTCCGCAGGAACCACAAGTGGGAGCGGTTACAATCTTTCCGCCCGAAGCGTTTTCTTCGCTCACAGCCAGTGCATAAGAAAAAACCAGTCCGCGTGAGCGCAAATTATCTTTGTAGCCTTTAGCTTTAATATAATAGGTAGAAGCCTTTCTGCGTAAGTTCAGCGGACCGGGTAATACTCCTTCCTGGTCCAAGCCGCGTTCGATGGATTCTTTCATGGTTTTCCATACTTCAGCCAGATAGTCCCAAATATCTTCGTCTTCACATTGCTGAACATATTCCCAGTAATTGCGACCGGTACGTTCGCACCAATACAGAATTTCACTCATTCTGCTCATGTTGTATATGTCGGGGGTAGCACCTTTGTCATGTCCTTCTTCTGCCAGTGCACCGCCTCCCACACTGAACACAGTCCATTCGTCTGTGACTTTTCCATTTTCATTCAATGATTTGAATGTCATTCCATTGGGATGAAAGGGAAAGAAGATATGTGCTTTCCATATTAATTCGACGGGGGCATGCGGTTGCAGTGTATCGAGGATGGCTACATCGGTCATGTGACCTTTGCCGGTGGCTGCAAGACTTCCATATAATGTTACTTGAAAGGCTTTTTGCTTCCAGGATGTTTTTCCAGAAATATTTCAGCAGCCTTGCGCGGTCCCATTGTGTGACTACTGGAAGGACCGGTACCTATGCGATAGAGTTCTCGGATTGATTTCATTTTGTTTTATAAAGGTTAATATTTTCGGAAACAAAGATATAAAATTAAAGGAGAAAAAAAAGATAAGAAGAAGATAAAAACAATCGAAACGGTTAATGGAAGTTGTTTCGATTGTTTGTGAAATATATTCTTACCGGTATAATGATGGCCGTAAAATATTACTCTAAATCGACAACTGTAATACCTGCACCGCCAAACTGGACATGTTCATCCTGATAGTGGGCTATGCCCGAAACTGTTGACAAATAGTTACGAATCAAGGTACGAAGAATACCGGTTCCTGTTCCATGTAATATGCGCACACGACTCATTCCTAATAGGATAGCATCGTCTATGAAATAAGTAACTGCCTGAATTGCTTCATCTCCGCGCATACCTCGTACATCGATATCTTGTTTAAAGTTTAGTTTCTTTTCATATACGCGGTCTTGTGTCTCACTACTTACAAAAGTGCTTTTGGCAGTCGATTTTTGTGCAGCGGATGGAGAGATATTGCTTCGTTCCAACCTGTCAATTTTGACTGTTGTTTTTATCATGCCAAACATGACTGTTGCATTTTTGCCGTTTATCTCCAATACTTCACCGATACTCGATTGTCCTTTCAGTTTAACTGACGTACCTACCTCTATCGGTTGTACTTTGGGCATGTTCGGCTGGGTGGTAGTTGCAGCTTGAGAGTATTCTTTGTTTTTCTTGTCTTTCTTTCTTTCCTGTTTTTCACGCAGTTTCTCCATTTTACGGGCTATTTTGTCTTCTTTGTCTGCTTTTTCGATATCTTCTATTGTTTCTTTAAAGTCAGACAATTCTTGTCGTGCCAGTCGTGTTTTTTCTTTTTCAGCCTGAGCCTCTTTGATAGTACGAATTGTATTTTCTATACGTGCATTCGACTCTTGAAGCAGGCGCTCGGCGTCTTCTTTGGCTTTTCTCAAGATTTCTTTCCTGCTTTTTTCCAGTTCTTGAATTTCTGTCTCATATTTACTGATAGTTTCCTCCATTTGTTTTTCGCGTTTGCGAATGTTCTGGCGTTTAGTTTCCCAGTAGCGCTTGTCGCGTACGATATCTTGCAAATATTTGTCTGCATTAATATATTCACTGCCTACTATTTCTGATGCTTCCTCTATCACCTCTTCGGGTAATCCGATTTTACGTGCAATTTCTACAGCAAATGAACTTCCCGGATTTCCTATTTGCAGTTGGAAGAGTGCTTGCATCAGATGTCGGTCATAAAGCATGGCCCCATTCACTACTCCTTCATGATCTTCGGCAAAATGTTTCAGGTTTTGATAGTGAGTGGTAATAACGCCAAATGTACCTTTCTCGTTGAAACGCTTCAATACAGCTTCGGCTATGGCACCACCAATCTGAGGCTCTGTTCCGCCACCGAATTCATCGATAAGGATAAGGCTTCGTTCGTTGCAGCTTTTCATCATTATCTTCATATTGGTGAGATGAGAAGAGTAAGTACTCAGATCGTCTTCAATGGATTGCTCGTCACCTATGTCTATAAAGATATTGCTGAAGATTCCGATGTGACTGCGTTCATGCATGGGAACCGGCATTCCGCATTGCACCATATATTGTAGCAAGCCCACCGTTTTCAGACAGACAGATTTGCCCCCTGCATTAGGTCCGGAGATAATAAGAATTCGCTGTTTATAGTTCAGTTCAATATCGAGCGGTACTACTTTCTTGTTATGTTTTGCCAGTGAGAGTTGAAGCAAAGGATGTATGGCTGTTCTCCAATCTAAAACCTGCTTGTTTTCCAATGAAGGTTTTATGGCGTTGGTCTGTATGGCAAATTGTGCCTTGGCACGAATAAAGTCGATTTCGGCTAAAAACTCGTATGACTGTAAAATGGCAGGAACTTGAGGGCGTACTGTAATTGAAAAATCTGTCAGGATGCGGATAATCTCGCGGCGTTCTTCACCTTCCAGCTCGCGGATGCGGTTATTGGCTTCCACCACTTCTGCCGGTTCGATAAATACGGTTTTTCCGGTAGACGATTCATCATGTACAATACCTTTTATTTTTCTTTTCAGACCGGGAGCAACAGGAATAACCAATCGGCCGTCACGCATGGTGGGTGTAACGTCTTTATCTACATATCCTTCAGATTGGGCATTTCGTAAAATGGCATTCAGGCTGCGTGAGATGCTTCCTGTGGTAGATGTCAGTTCGCGGCGAATGCGCAACAATTTCACTGGAGGCATTGTCTTTTATCTTTCCGAATTTATCAAGAATATTATTGATGCGTGTGATAAGTTGTGGAAACACGATAATGTCTCCTGCCAATCTTTTTAAAGCGGGATAGGGGGATGTACTTTCTTCCATCTCTTCATCCTCAGTAGTCCGGGTCAAAAAACGTACGATATCTCGTATTGTTTCCAATGAACGGCGCAAATCGAATAATTCCTGTTCATCCAGATACATACCCTCTATACGGATACGTTTCAGAGACGGACGTACATCAAAGAAATATTGGTCAGGAAATTCATCTTCTTCTTGAATAATGCGAATAAATTCCATTACCTGTTCCAGTCGTTCGTTTATCTCTTCATATTTTTCAGAGAAAGCCATTTCGTCCACGCGTTCTTCTCCCCAAGGTGCTGAGGCATTTTCCTTTTTAATAAATGGCGGATAGAATCGAATCCTATTTTTTGCTCAAAGTTCTGAGGATATATCATGTTTAAGTTCC
>VOFJ01002224.1_pt1 | contig 11687 bp, 26 predicted proteins | sample 5384081 | NCBI WGS metagenome assembly VOFJ01 (sample SAMN12384729, study PRJNA508395) | human gut metagenome | isolation source: healthy gut I | host: Homo sapiens | reverse complement strand
ATCGGTAATACTTCGTTCAGTTACGTATTGCTAACTCGAGCATTTGTGGTAACAGAGGATGAAATATTTATTTACGCTGGTGTGCGAGATATTGATTATTTAGATCGTAAGTTGTATAAAGTTAAGATTAAGTTCACAGATGAAATAGTAGACCTTCAGAATAAGAAATTGATTATTTCATCTGATAATTCTGAGAATAATAATTTTACCCCTATAGGGATACAGAGTTATTCAATATCAGAGAGTATGGATGATTTGAAACCATATTTGAAAAAAAGATATTTATAACACTAAATTTGGAATATACTTTTGATGATTATACAACTGTTCCAGGACAGAAAATTCAATATCATGTTGTGGGTACGCTTTCTATGGAGCGTAAGTTGAATACTTTAATACCAGATGAGGATCAGCAAATACAATGGTAAAAAAGCATAATGATTTTTATTTAACTGATTATATAGATGAAGGTAATCGGAATCAAATAATATGCGCTATTATTTGTCCGTTGCCTTCTTCTTTGTAGTACATATTATTTGTAACGTTATAAATATAAAGAAAAATATGAATGTAGAGAAGAGATCTAGTCTGTTTTCCTTATTTTGTTTAGTAATAAATGTAATGGTAGGGATGGGTTGTAGTGGAGGTGAAGGTTCGTTATTTGATGATAATTCTGATAAAAGTGAGGATGATAAAACGAAGTATGTTATAAAGCCTGTTTCTGATGTGATGGCATTGGAAACTAATAAAAGAAATGAACTACAGGCATGTGGGTAAACCCTCCAGAAATTGCGATTGTAGAAATATCTTACCAGAAAGAAGATGATGATGAGGTGCATACTGTAAAATAAACGAGTATTTGGAGAGCATAAATCTGTGTATACATTGACATTTTTGGAGTATGGAACTTATCAGATAGGGTTAGTAGCTATTGACAATTATGGAAAACGTTCTGAGAAAGTAACGATCTCGGCTACTCCTGCCAAAGAGGATACGATTGACCCGGATATTATAGTGGAGGATAAATTACCTATTGCTGATCCTTATGTATTATACTATGAAGGTAAATATTATGCCTATGGTACTCGTGTTAATGGTTTCGAGGTATATATCTCTGAAGATTTGAAACATTGGAGACGAAATGAAACAAAGGCTTTGTCTCCCGAAAACTCTTGGGGTACAAGATGGTATTGGGCACCGGGAGGTGTACTATGTAAAATCAAAGAATCTGTTTTTATATGTTTTATTCGGTAGACGAACATATTTGTGTAGCTACTTCTATCAGTCCGGAAGGACCGTTTGTTCAGAGAGAGAAGAAGCCTATTGTACCCAATGAGAAAGGAATTGATACCTCGTTTTTTATAGATGATGATGGGACACCTTATCTTTTATTATGTACGCTTCACTGATGGTAATGTGATTTGGGTAGCAGAGATGAATGACAACCTAACCAGCATAAAAAAGAAACGTTGACTAAATGTATCAGTGTTACTGATTCATGGGAGAAAAACAGGCAAAGGTTGCTGAAGGTCCTTCTGTGTTGAAAAGAGGGGATACCTATTATTTAATTTATTCAGCAAATCATTATGAAAGTAAAGATTATGCAGTAGGATATGCTACGTCTACTTCGCCTAAAGGCCATGGAAAAAATATAGTGGAAATCCGATTCTTCGAAGAGATAAGGAGGCTGCTAAGTCTGTGGGGCTAGTGGGTACAGGACATGGGGCGCCGTTCATTTGTGCAGACGGAAGTTATAAATATATCTTTCATGCTCATGCAAGTGAAACGAGTGTAGGTCCACGTACTTCTTACATCAGTAATTTTAATATTTCCGATGAAGGAGTGATCAGTATTACTGGAAGGACTATTGAACCGGTAAGAATAAAGTAACTGATAAATAAGGAATGCGATGAAGAATATTCGATTTAATTTGTTGTTAGGCATTGGGATATTGGCATTAGGTAGCCTTCTCTATAATTGCTCCAGTGAGGATGAAGAACCTGTATCATCTTCTCAGGAAAATACGGAAAATGATGAAAAAAGATATACATATGTACATCTGTTGAAGGCTGATAATTATAATATGCCGACAGAAGGGAGCATTTCTCCTGAATATGATGACTCTCCTGAAGGAAAAAGATATTAGTAAGTTGGTTGATGGAGACTGGGCAACTTCTTTTTATACTCCTAATAATACTGTTTCTATAATATGGGAAGGAAAAGAACCGGTTATAGTACGCTATTATTCGATTATGGCAACTGGAGATAAAGAAGGAAATTCACCTGCTGCTTGGTCTCTTTATGGGTCGAATGACAATGTAAAATGGACAGAACTCGACAATAGAGTTCGTCAGACATTTGGAAAAGCGGAAAAAGTTGTTGGCATTAGCCAATGAAGCAGTTTATCAGTATTATAAGTTAACTATCCATCGTAATCAAGGTGGCGAAGGGTAGAAATTTTGGAATGGATGCTGCAAACTAAGCGTACCATTGATACTCCGTTACTAATAAACTTTCCGGCTGGAAGCGCGCCGAAAGAGATAGGTAAACGGTTGGGAAATCTTTTTGCAAAAGGTAAACATAATGGGAAAACGTTAGGGTATGCGGAAACGTTTACCTGGAATGGTGCCTTGAAATATGCGGAAGCGGCTAAAGATAATGAGTTGCTGTTACCTTTAAAAACCGGATTTGAATCTTTCTTTACCACTGATAAGAACTTTCTGCCTGTGATGGATCACGTTGACCGGAATATGTTTGGTAGTCTTCCTTTGACACTATATCTGATAACCAAGGATGAACGGTATCGGGAGATGGGAAAAGCCTTATGCAGACTCTCAATGGGAAGTGCCGGAAGATGCAAGTATAAGTGCGAAATCATGGGCGGAAAAAAGGATATAGTTGGCAGACTCGTTTATGGATCGATGACATGTATATGATTACCATCATACAGATGCACGCTTACAGAGCGACGGGTGATATGAAATATGTTGAACGTGCTGCTAAAAGAAATGGCGATGTATCTGGATGAATTACAGCGTTTGAACGGACTTTTCTATCATGCGCCAGATGTTCCTTATTTCTGGGGACGTGGAAACGGATGGATGGCAGCCGGTATGGCAGAGGTACTTCGCTTTCTGCCGGAATCGAGCCCCTATTATTCGCGGATTATACAAGGCTTTCAAACTATGATGGCAAGTCTGAAGAAATATCAGACCGAAGAGGGAATGTGGCGACAATTGGTTGATAAGCCTGATTGTTGGATAGAAACATCTGGTTCAGCGATGTTTGCATATGCATTTATTATGGGAGTGAAATATGGCTGGTTACCCGTAAAAGAATATGGAGAGGCTGCTCGTAGAGCATGGTTAGGTATGGTTACATATATAAATCCGGATGGCAAGGTTAGAGAAGTTTGTGTGGGAACCAATAAAAAAATGATATGCAATATTATTATGACCGGCGGCGTAATACGGGTGATTATCACGGTAAAACTCCCTATCTTTGGTGTACAGTTGCTCTATTAGAAGAATGATTGATTTTGACTAAAAATATTATTGTTATGTGTAGGAAAATTCTTTTTTTTATTATACTCTTTACCTATTCAGTTATTGATGGGTCAAAACATTTTAACTAATTTCCCCCAAGGATATACTCCCGAAGAAGTGGGTAACCGATTGGCATATCGTTTTATGGAAAAATATAAAATAAGTGATAAAAAGGGAATAGGCTATTCTGATACATTTAATTGGAGTGGTGCTCTTAAGTATGCCGCTGTAACTAAAGATGAGAAGTTGTTTCAATTGTTACAAAATAAATTTGATTCATTGTTTACTACCAAAAAGCAAATCTTGCCTAAAAAGAGCCATGTAGATTGGAATATGTTCGGCAGCCTTCCTTTGGAGTTTTACTGGATAACTAAAGAAAAAACGTTATTTAGATCTAGGAATACCTTATGCGGATACACAATGGGAAGTTCCTGAAAATGCAAAAGCTCAAGAAAAGGAATGGGATGCGAAAGGATATAGTTGGCAGACTCGTTTATGGATTGATGATATGTATATGATTACTATTATACAGACTCAAGAAACTTACAAGGTGACTGGAGACTTAAAATATCTTAACCGTGCTGCCAAAGAAATGGTTCTTTATTTAGATGAGTTACAACGTCCGAATGGACTTTTTTATCATGCGCCAGATGTCCCGTTTTATTGGGGACGCGGAAATGGATGGATGGCTGCAGGCATGACTGAATTGCTTCGATATTTACCTAAGGATAACAAAGATCGTTTCCGAATTTTGAAAGGTTATCAGAAAATGATGAAAAGTTTGAAAAAGTATCAAACATCAGATGGTTTGTGGAATCAGTTGATAGACCAACCTGATTGTTGGGCAGAGACTTCGGGGTCTGCGATGTTTACTTTTGCGTTTATTGCCGGTGTGAAACAAGGATGGCTTAAAAAGCAAAAGAATATGGTCCGGCTGCTCGTAAAGCATGGATGGCTTTGATACCATATATTAATGAGAAGAATGATGTGAGAGAGGGTATGTGTGGGAACAAATAAAAAGAATAGTAAGCAATATTATTATGATCGTCCACGACATACTGGTGATTATCATGGGCAAGCTCCTTACCTTTGGTGTGTGGTTGCGCTGTTGGAACAGTAGTTTTGTATGATGTGATACTTACATAAAATACGATATATGAAAGAAAGTTATTTGATTTTATTGTTGATTATTTTGTTTATAAACCTCCAGAGAAACGGTGAAGATTCCAATGACTTGCCTTTAGACAAAGGTAAAATAACATTTAACTTACATACTCCAGTTGCATTCCTTACCAAGGCAGTGGATGTCGGTGACGAGGAGGCACTAATGACAAAATAGCCTTTTATCAATTTAGCAAAGAAGGTAAGTATGAACAAAGGTATGTCTTAAATTATGCAAATTGCTTCTGTAGGTGTAAAACGATGATACAAGGTCATATACTGTAGAATTAGCTTCTTCGACTGGAGGAGAAAAAGAGATTTATTATTGTGGAGAGTGAGGATGAGAACAACTTCCCTAATATGAGTGCAACAAATACAATCGAAGAACTGCTAAATAGTAAGACTGTTGCGGAGAGTGGTAAGTTGAATCCTCCATTTGTTATGTCCAATGTCAAAACAGATGGTAAGGAGTATGTAACAGTTGCTGATGTAGAATCTTCCGATAATCAGATTGATGTAAAACTTAAAAAGACGTGTAGCCAGATTTGATTTGCTGAATGATCCGGCAGAATCGGGATTAGTGATTGATAAGGTATATATTAAGAATAGATACACTCAAGGATTCATTGGTGATATAAGTGGTAATGCAGGCAATATATCTTCTGATGTTCTGGAAATACCGGCAGCTGATTTAGCTAATGACGGAAAGAAGAGTTTCTATCTTTATCCGACTCAGTTGACTTCAACTCTTGAGCAGAATGAAAAAACAGTTGTATGGGCTACCACTAAACTTGCTAATACCAATACGGAAGGGCCACTCTTTATCTGAATCTTACTGCTGATATCAATGTGGAGGCCAACTATCTCTATCAAAATACGAAAAAAGATAGCCGGTTCTACAGGCTTTGATATCTCAGTAGAAGAATGGAAAGACGGAACTTCAATTGATTGGGTGACGATTGAAGACGGAATCTCTGTAATATGGATGACAAGGCTACTGTCATTGCTGGTACAGATATTAAAGGGACTTATGTAAAGATTGCAGCTGACGCTACAATGCCATATACTATAAAACGTGTCGTTACAGATTATAGCTCAGCAGCATTGACGCTGCGTATGACGGAAGCTTACCTAAATGGCTTACCATTTCTTCATCTACTAAAGATGCAGGTAGCGGTCTTTATCGTCATGAGATTATTTACACGGTGACTGCACATCCTGAGAAGACAAGTCAGTTTGCTATCACACATCTTAACGGAGCCGTTTCAGATGAGAACTTGTTGGTAATCGGGTTTGCTGATCCGTATCCAGGCACTCCGCTTCCTTGTCTATCGTGGGAAGAGAAGCTCTCATTCGCCAGTGCACTGTCGTCAGTCCACCTATCTTGTCCATAATACAGTAGATAAGGCTTATTTCTGTGGAACTGAAGGATATACGTTTAATACTCCTATGAAAGGTAAAACGGGTAATGAGGGGGGCGAAAGAATCTTTGTCCCGAGGGTTGGACAGCATTGAATGATGCAGAGGCAAAAAGATTATATTTTGTGGGTAGGACAGCATCTTAAATCACAAGTGGCAGAGGCTTTATATACTTACTGTTGGTTCGATAAAGACGATGAGGCTACTAATTTGCGTATATTGGGGGATACCCATACGATAGAGCTACTCCCAATGTGAAAGACTTAGCTTGTTATGGTACGTGGCCGAACGTAGCTTGGGTGAACATCAAACTGCCAGGTCTTACTATAGCGGGACAGACATTTAACGATGAATGGACAGTGAAGAAGGATTACGGAATCCCCTACAGATGTATTCGTGATAAGGCCGGTTGGGAATAACTGTATGGATTCTTGAAAGGATATATATTCAATGATTAAATTTGTAAGACAATGCTAAAGAATACTCTATTTGTGATTCTTCTAATGATTTCCAGCCTATTCACGGCTTGTGCTGAAGGATATGTAAGTGATGTGCAGAAGGGGGGGATGACACAAAAGAAATACGTTTCAGTCTGAATATGGAGGGAGGGCTAACGATGTCCTCCACCAGGGCTTCTGTGTCTTTGGACAGAATGAAGTGGAAGATATTCTGTTTTGACGATCAATATAATTATCTGTTTGACAAAACAGGAAGTATAGGGGATGCAGCAAATGAAATAAAGGTTTCTGTAACTAAAGGCGTCGTTTATCGATTCCTGTTTTTGTGCACCACAGTCAATAACATATTCCCCGGATTTGACTTCTGGTAAGACTTATTGGGATTTAGAAGCGTATACTCCTCTATTGCCGTTAGCTGATCCGATGGAGATGCTTGTCAGTAGAGGTAATGAAAAAGATGGTACACTTCGTGTAGCTGCTGCGTCTGCATCGGTGCAGGTTACTCTTGCTCCGCGTGCATCCAAGATTGTTTTGCAAAAGGATGCGCAAACTGTTTCGGATATTACGGTGAATTCCGTGACTTTTGCAGATGCCGCTTCTTCTGTTCCCTTATGTTCATATCGAACCACAGTTTTACAGTGAATATGAGAATCTTCCGGTAGTAACTCGAAAAACCTATCAGTGTGTGCCCCAAGAGGATGTATGCTATATGCTTCCGGATATGTGCGCCGGAACTTTTTGGAGTGAATGCTACGCTGCATATCACTCATCCGATTTCTGGAGAACAGGACGTACGGGTAACGGTACCGGTGGGACTTGCGCTTAATGTAGGCAGTGGAAAGACTTACTATATTAAAATGTCTGCTGATGCAAAAGGAAAAAGTTGCTGCTACTTGGGCAACACGTGTAGCACCTAAAACGCTGAAACTTGCTACGCAAAACTTATGGGGTAAATCGACTTCCGTTGTGTTGGATTACTTCAATAGAATTGATGTGGATGTGCTTTGCGCGCAGGAATGTAGTAATCTCTCCGAATCTGATATACAAGCACAGGGGCTTTTACGTTCATACTCACTCCAACAATGGACAAGGAAAATGTAGCATTATATCGCGCTATCCTTTCTCGGGGATTACACCAAACAAGTATGGTGCTTATATCGACTTGGGTGAAGGCATTGTTGTGTTGGTGATGAACTGTCACGGTGCTTACTTCCCTTACGGTCCTTATCAGTTGAATGGTATCGAGTATAAAGATTTTCCTGCTACGGACGATGTCGATTATGTAGTAAAAGTCAACAAAGAAGCTCGTCAGGGCATGGTGGACAAACTGCTGGAAGACTTCCATTCGTCTACTACTCCTTTTTGTTTGTCTTTCGGGGGACTTCAACGAACCGTCATGGCTTGATTGGACGGAAGGTGCCTTGTCAGCAGGCCTTGCTCGCGCTTACGTTGTCCAGTGGCACTACCACCCGTTCCTGTGGGAAGGCGGTATAAAAGGTGATGCCTACCGGACGATACATCCGGATCCAGTGACGCATCCGGGATTCACGTGGACACCGCGTCCGAGCAAGAAGGACACCAAAGACCGATTAGATTTGACTCTTTTTATACTTTATCTCCCAACACGGAAGTGAAAAGTTGTCAGGTAATAGGAGAGAACACGGAAATGTCGGATATCGTTCTTCCTAATTGGGGACCGTTTGAAAATGTATTCGATCACCGGGGATTACGGACAGAATTTGTCTTTACGAAATGACGGAACGGTGTACCGGAATTAGTGAGTCTCCAGACTGTTAATTATTGAGGTCTCGGGTATTAATACCTGTCGTGTAAGGTATTAATATCCGAGAATTCAGCTATTAATAGCTAACATGCCAACTATTTGTAATGGATAAACCAATGATTAACTAATGTCTTTCTGTCTGTTGCTAGATAACCTTCAAATAGGCAATATATGGCAGTTTGGGACTCAAATTTCATTTATTGACTTGTTTTTAGCATGCCGGACAGCTAGAAAACACTATTTTTGTCCTCATCCGTTTTAGACTTTTAAGATTATATAAACCAATAAATTGTAACATACGAATATGCACAACATTGCTAAAACCTTTTACCGATTTTATTATTTTTTTTGCTGCAGTAGTGACAGCACAGAATGGGAAGAACAATGTCGGAAATACGCAACGTATCTGGCTTGATTCTGAAATTGGTCATCAGGGCGACTACCAGTGGAAAATGATAAAAGCTTTGGAGATGCAACAGATCCCGGAGAAAAGATTTCGTTATCCAATTATACAACTGCAAATTGGATGCCGCCATCGTTCCCGGAACAGTTTTGAATTCTTTGGTGTATAACCAAAAATACCCGGAGCCTTATTATGGAATCAATAATAAGATTGAATCTAAATTGATACCGGATATTTCTGAAAACGGACGTGACTTTTACACCTATTGGTTTCGGACAGATTTTACAGTACCGCAGTCATTCAAGGGAAAGACTGTCTGGTTACAGTTGGATGGTATCAACTACCGGGCAGAAGTATGGGTGAATGGTAACTTGTTGAGCACAATGAATGGTATGTTTATTCAGGACTATATTGATGTTACGGATTTTGTGAAAATCGGAGGAAAAAACGGACTGGCTATAAAGGTCTATCCGGTAGATGTTCCCGGAAGTGCGAAGCCGAAATCCTGGGGAGCAGCCGGCGAATTCCATAACGGTGGAAACGGTAACATTGGTTTGAATACTACCATGTTGATGACGGTAGGTTGGGACTTTACCTTTATGGACGGTATCCGTGACCGTAATACAGGTATATGGAAAAATATTTCCCTCTATGCTACAGGCAGAGTAGCATTACGCCATCCTTTCGTTAAATCTGAATTGCGAAAACCTGATTATGACCAGGCTCGTGAGACTGTATCGGTTGAAATTATCAATCCATCAACCAGTAACCGGGTAATCAGTTGCAAGGTGAAGGGTGAAATTGTGGGTGAAAATATCACTTTCGAAAAGACCTTCCGACTGATGCGTGGAGAAGAAAAAACAGCAACCTTCTCCCCCGAAGAATTCCCACAACTGATTATTAACTCTCCAAAACTGTGGTGGCCTGTCAATAAAGGACCACAAAACTTATATGATCTGAAACTGACAGTATCAGTTGACGGTAAAGATTGTGATTCTGTAAAGACAAGATTCGGTATTCGTGAAATTGTCTCGGATAGAAAAACTCCGGATAAATCACGTGTCTTTTTATGTGAACGGCAAACGATTATTTATTCGTGGTACCAACTGGATACCGGAAGCCATGTTGAGAACTTCAGATGAACGTACTTATGCTGAATTGCGCTACTCCCGTCAGTCCGGTGTCAACCTTTTAAGAATGTGGGGAGGCGGAATTGCAGAATCTGATTATTTCTTCCAATTGTGTGATGAATTGGGATTGTTGGTATGGCAAGAATTCTGGATGACCGGTGACACTCGTCATCCGCATGACAAGGCTCTCTATATGAGTAACGTGGAATCTACCGTAAAACGTATTCGTAATCATCCTTCTTTGGCTTATTATGTTGCTTCTAATGAGAGTACAGAAGTTACCGGTACTCTGAATTACTGAATAAACTGGATGGTACACGTGGCTTCCAGATGCAGTCCGAATGTGAAGGAGTGCATGATGGCAGTCCTTACAAACAGGTAAATCCGATGCAGCATTATGAAAATACGGCCTCTCTCCCAGAGGAAGCCGTGTAGACGGATTTAATCCGGAATACGGTGCACCTACTCTTCCGACTGTGGAAAATCCTCCGGGAAATGATGGATGAAAAAAGACCTTTGGCCTATCAATAAGGAAGTATGGGATTATCTGGATGGAAATGGTTTCCATCTGATGAGTACTATGTATACAGACTTGGTGAATAACTACGGAAAATCATCATCCATCGATGAGTTTGCACAGAAAAGGACAATTGTTGGGAGCTATTAATTCGAAAAAGAGTATTTGGGAAGTATGGAACTACAATAAAATGGATTATGGTGATCGTTTCTGTTCCGGACTTTTGTTCTGGTATCATAACTGCTCTATGCCTCAAGTGGCTTCCCGTATGTGGGACTGGTCTCTGGAACCAACTGCATCTCTTTATCATACGGCAAACACTTTAGAACCGTTACATGCACAGTTTGATTATCTCAAGAATACGGTATCTGTAGTCAATGACTATTATCGTGAATTTAAAATTATAAAGTGATAGCACAGGTTTACGATATTAACAGTAAGAAAGTATTTGAAGAATCAGCAGTGGTTGATCTGCCTTCGGATGGAGTGGTGAATGATGCGTTGACTATTCGTTTCCCGGAAAACATATCTCAAGTTCACTTTTATTAAACTGATTCTGAAAGATGAAAAAGGAAAAGATGTTTCTTCCAATTTCTATTGGCGTTCCAATGACAAATATGAAGGAAGCAAGACTTTTGACCGGTCCGGCTGCTTCAGGTTTTGAAGATTTGAGTAAACTGAAGCAGGCAAAAAGTGAAACTTTACCTATAAAGTAAGAGAAGATGATAACAATTACTTTGTAGATATTACTTTGAGAAATACCTCCGGGCAGATTGCTTTCTTTAATCAGTTGCAATTCCTGAATTCAAAGATGAGTCCGATACGTCCGTCGTTCTATACAGACAATTTCTTCTCCCTGATGCCGGGTGAAAAGAAAACGGTAACCATTGAAACTGCAAAGGAAAGTTGAAAGATGGAGCCTGTGTTGGCACTGAAAGGCTGGAATATAAATAAGCAGGAATATAAATTGAAGTAGAAAAGTAAGAATATGAATTGATTCTGCGTTCTTTGTTTCGGTGGTAGATTGTAGAATCAATCATTGATATTATAGAGAAATCATTTAATCATTAAAAAGAAGTGAGATGAAACTTAAGTTTATCATAGGCGTAGTCGGTATATTATCAGCATGTGGATTTACTAATGCACCTTCTTTAGATACTACTCAGGAAGAACAGGATAATAATTGGGTGATTGGTCCGTTCCATCGTCCGGAAGGAGTTAATCCTGTCATATCACCGCAACCGACAGAATTTTATTGTCCGATGCGGAAA
>VOFJ01003162.1_pt1 | contig 11708 bp, 16 predicted proteins | sample 5384081 | NCBI WGS metagenome assembly VOFJ01 (sample SAMN12384729, study PRJNA508395) | human gut metagenome | isolation source: healthy gut I | host: Homo sapiens | reverse complement strand
GTCGTTTACTTTTTGATTGTTTGCTCGCATTCTTGCACCTTGTTTTTATTCATTTTGATACTCCTCAAAAAGTTTATTGATTTCTTCCCGTCCTGCCGTGTCTATGGCCCTCACTTGCAGGGTGCCGTCTTCGTCGCGGTAGGCAATGAGCGACTTCTGATTCACCCATGCAATCAGGCATTTTGCCAGAAGGGTATTCGTCGCGCCGTCGCTCCTGCGCATGTTGTCGATCATCTTTATCTGTTCGATATGCCGGTGGTACTCTTTCCAAGTCGCATAGGCGGACGAGGCCAGCCACGCGAGCGGAAACAGGATCAGAAAGGCACTGACGGCCAGATCCGCAAACTTCATTCTCTCCCCTCCCTGATCCGCCGGACGGCATCCGGCGGAAAGCCCGCGTCCAACAGCAGCCTAAACGCCTTTTCCCTGATCTGCGCCTTGAGGAAGCGCCTTACTTCGTCCGATGCCTTCCGCCACACATCTGAGCCTGTCAGTTCCGCCATATCCTCAACATGGTAGCGGGCATTCCGCGCCAGCCGATCGGCGTACAGCCCGGAAAGCCGCTCAAGATCCTTCTTTGATACCGCCGCCATAACCACCTCATACGCTGGCAAAGTCGAGGCTGATCGGCTGGTACGCGCCGGAAGCGTCACGCTCATACGCCCGGACATAGACGCGGCTGTCCAGAACTTGCAGGCTTTCGGTGATCGCCCGCATGGCCTCTTTCCAGTCCGGATCGTCGATCTCGATTCGCCGCAGGCCGAGCACGGCCCCGGTGTTGATGCGGCCTTTCTTGTCGACCTTGAAAGCTTGTTCGACCACAGCGCGCAACTCGGGCCGGGAATCCTTGCACCAGCGGCGCAGGCACCCGTCGATCAGCTCCTTTGCCGCCTGCAATCCCTCGTCGAACGTGAGCAACTGCCCGTAGTCGCGGCACAGCTTGTACTTGCCGTCAAAAGAAAGGAGCTGCACGTTGCCTTTGACGCCGCCAAGTTTGACGCCGTACCGCTCGCCGGAAAGCTGTACAAAGGCGTCCACATCCGAAAGGAGGCTTGCCTTGACGGCCCGCATTTCCGCTTGCAACGCCTTGATCTTCTCCATCTTTTCATTGACCAGCGCGTCACGCTCAATGTCGATCGGGCGGATATTGGCGCGCGGCACGAGGCACCCCTGTGCGTTCTGCATGTAGCCTTCGGGAATCTGGTCTTCGTTAAGCATTGTTTTTCTCCTTAAATGTTAGGGAGTTCTTCCCAGTTAATTTTTGTGTATCTTTTGGTGTACTGCTCCGAGAGCCACAGACGGAAAGCGGCTTCTTCCGCTGATTTCAGCACCTTGACTTCGTTGCGCATATTGCTGACGATAAGTTCCACTTTTATACCGCACCCCTGATCTTCGCGCATGGCCGCGACAAGACCGTCCAACAGGCGCTCGAAACGTTCGGAAATCATAGCGTTATCCTTTTTCGGTTAGGGTTAAATCTGCATTTCTGGCACGCCCGCCAGCGCGGCGCAGGGCCGCCGGGCTCGACGTGGGGACTTTTCCGGCATAACGGGCGCAATCGTGATAGCTCACCATTTCGCCGTTGTACGGGCAGGGATTCCGGGCGTAGCGTTTCATGACGCGATCGGCCATGCGCCACGTGTCGCCCGGATACTTTTCATGGATCAGCGTACTGACGGAACCGTGGCTGACGCCAAGTTCGCGGGCCGTCGCGCTGACGCCGATCTCGGCGACGCGGGCGCGGAGCAGGGCAAGCCAATCCTCAGACATGATGCACCTCCCCGGTGTTGGGATCGGTGAGCGTCTTCGCCGGGGTATTCAGGGCCGGGGCAAGCCGCCCGGTATTACGGACAAGCCGGAAAAGCTGCGGATTGCGCGGCGTCCGTTCGACGTATCCGGCCTTCAAAAGCGCCCGGACGTAGCGTTTCAGACCTCGCTCCGCGTCCTTCTCCGTCCCGTCGGCAAGGGTCATGAGTAAGTCGTCGACGCTCCATGAAGCTGTCTTCATGCGGATCAGATTCCAAGCGCGGGTCCGCAGGGAAAAACGGGAACGGGCAACGAAATCGCCTTTTTGCGGGCCGTTTGAACAGTTTTTCATGGATGCGAGAAACGCCTTGCCTTTGTCCGTAATCTGGCAGCATCCTTCCATATCAAGGATAAAGCCGCGAGAAACGAGCGTTGCGCACGACTTACGGATGACTTCGGAAGGGACGCCAAGGCATGACGCCATTTCGCGTCTCAGTACGGTCTTGCCGTCCGCAAGCAATTCCAGCATGGCCTGTCCGATCGTCGCGTCCATTTACGCTACCTTCCTCTTGCCGCCCGACTGCCTCACGGTAACGGGCGTCCGGTTTTGCCAGTCATGGGAAAGCGGAATCCCGGCGAGATCATCAACGCCAACGCAGGCAAGCCGGTTGGTCTTCGCCACCCGCTCAACAACGGGAACCATGTTCAGCACTTCACGCATACAGCCGCGCGAGAGGCGATGGATTTCCGCCATAAGCTCAGGTGACATTTCAACTTCGGCGAGCTGCTTACATGCGGACTGCACGTCTTCAAGCGTAGCGGGCAAAAATTCGACAACCCGCGCGATGCGGCTGGAAATCTGCCCGTACCGCTTGATGTCGTTCTGAATGTTTCCCATGCCGATCAGAATCACCGTATTTTCGGCTCGGTCGGAAATGTCCCGGATTTTTTCAAGGGACGCCGCCTGATTCGCCAGTGTAAACTCGGCCTCGTCAATAACGATCGGCCACTGGTTCGCCGCGATAGGCTTCAAGAGACGCGCAAAAAGCTTTTGCGAGTTGCCCCGCCCGTCAATCTCAAGCGCTGCGGCAAGCTCGGAAAGCGCATACCGGGGCGTCCAATCCTTGTTTGCCCGCAAAAAGATCGCGCCGGTTTCGGCGGCCCAACTGCTTACGATGTGGCTTTTGCCAAGACCGGGCACACCGTAGACCAGCATCATCCCGGCTTCGGCGGCACCTCGCTGTTCAACGGCCTTCACGGCGCTGACGAACTTGCGGTAATTCTCTGTCTTTACGAACATTTTGCGCATATCTTCTTCTCCCATGCCAGCCCCTTGCTGGCAAAAATAGGTTCATAATCCGCGTACTCTTCGGTTTGGACGTACCATTCCATCCATTCCGTAATTTCCGGCGTCCACAATTCTGGATGAAGCATGTAGTGCTCATATTTCTCGTAAGGGAACTCAAAACGCGGCTCCGCGGTACGCGGGGCAACGGATTCGGTAAGGCTGTTCGCTGCTTCGTCCGGCCAATCCGCCCCGGCTTCCGGCAACGGCTGGACGTCGACCACCGGCCCAATCGGGCGGCGGATGGAATTGACGACGGTTGCCGTGGCGGGGGCAGTATTGGAACCGTCCGGGCAGACGATGGTTGCACCGGGGACCAGCTTTTGCGCGCGCTTTTCGATCCTCCCGATGGCGTCGCGCATCTTTTGGGCTTCCCGCTGCTCTTGTTCGGAAAGCACCATGTATTCAATGGTGTTACCGTCAAGAAACGCCTCACAGATCATTTCCATGTCCAACGTCCACACCGTTACCCGTTTGGGATCGCGCATGTCATAACGGACGTTGACCTTTTCACCGTGGAACAGATCAAGCTCCTTGGCGTAATATTCGCGCCCGGCGAGCTTGAACCGGCAGTTTTTGACCGGGCATTCCTTGGTGGGCATGAACAGTTCGTCCCGAACCGTTGAAGGCACCGCCAAAATTTCATAATCGGGATTTTCGGCGAGTTTCATTTCCCAATATTCATTGGGCGAGTAGTTTCGCCGCTTGCCGTTGGCATCCGTAAACTTCGGGAGAGACGTGTGCGGCGTGGCGTTGTACTCCTCAATGCGGTACTGGAGCGCCGCGAGAAGCTGATCAAGCGTAGGCAACTTATCGGATTTTGCGGTCTTTTCGATTTCTTGCGGGTAAGCAGATAGAACTTTCGAGCCGCGTCCGAGTCCATGTCCCGATGCGTGCAAGAATCAAAACGCTTGGAGAGAGGGGTGCAGATGGTTTTGACCGCTATTTCCATAAGCCCCTTGCCCTGAGGAACGGACGGGATCGAATGCCTGGCGACAATGCCGAGCTGCGTCAAAATGCCCGTGCCTTCTTTGGTGAGCATGGCGTTTTTGTAGCCCGGCCCGTTGTCGGTATAGAAAAACTGCGGAATGCCGTAGCTCACGCAAGCCGCCCGGAGTGCGTCCAGCACGGTGAGGCCGTTTTCTGACGTATCCACGGAAGAGCCGACGCATTTGCGTGTGGCAATATCCAAAATGAGCGTGATTTCCGGTTTGAACGCCCGTTTCTGGTAGGGGTGATAGAACATGGCGTCGAGCGTAGTACCGTCGCCCGTGAAGCCCTCCACCGGGAGCATATTTTCCGTCGAACGGCGCTTGTACGCGCAGAACTTCCGAAAGGCGTTGCCCGTGGTGCGCCCGTGCATCCGTTCCTTTTCCGGTATCTTGTCCAGCCAGCGCCGCACGGCATGAACGGACGGGACGTTTTCCGGGTGTTCGGCTAACTCTTTCAGGATGCCGCTATTGTGAGGCTTTCTAGCTATTTCTTTGCCGGGAAGAGCCGAAAGCAGTACAGTACCTTCGGGCATACCTGCACCAACCCATTTGATCAGTGTCACAAATTCATTGTATGACTGTTGTACTGAGGGCTTTTGAGGCTTTTGCCAGAGTTGCAGAAAGACATGGAGCCATGCGGGAGGCGTCATATCCTTTTGCGGATTGATGGGAACCAAACCAAAGATGCCCTTTGTTTCGTATATCGAACACCAACCATAAAGTCTGGTAATGGAAATCCCGCGTGAAGAGCCGCGCCGGGCGTTGGCAACATAGGCTGCATCCATGAGGTTTTGCGGCAATGTGCCGTTTTTGTATCCTTCAACCAGAGTGATGATTGCCGTCCGGCGCGTATGTCCTGCCATTTCAAAATTGTATACGGCGTCAATAAACACCTTGCGTGACAACACGACATCCCGTTCACGGGAAGAAAGATGCGCGAGGGAAACGACGGGGTCTTGATGGATGGCGGGCGTGGCGGGTTCAAGGACGACCGGGAGGCTTTCCCGTTCCTCGGCGGAAACGGCCAGCGCGATCGCTTCGCGTACGTCGGCGGGAAGCTTGACGGTGGGATATTCGAAGCCGCCGCCTTGACCAGAACGAGGGCGGGAAGGCCAGTTTTCTTGCTTGGCGCGCAACAATACGCTTCTCACCGTTGCATATCCCAAAAAGGTTGCAACCTCGCGTGTTGTGTATGCTTCCTTGATCTCGCTCATATCCTCACCTCATAAATTCGCCCCGGTTTGTAAGATTCCGCCCTTACTTTCTATTCCTCTTCGGCAAATACCGAAGATGCTTTCTTCCGGGATTAGCCTTTAAAAGGGCCGTGATTGCCCTGACACACTGATTGCAGATGAAGATGTTTTTATCTTCAACCTGTATGAGAAGCCCGCACTCTTCATCGACGGCACCACAGAAGCTACAGGCGGGCTTGCTGTACTTCGCTGTTCCCGTCGTCATGCCGCCGTCTCCTTTTCCGCCCACCTTTCAGGATACCGAGGGTCAAACAGATATTTATCAGGCACGCCCGCATCCCGGAGCGCGTCCAGTATGCGGGCGCTGTGGTTCTTGCCGAGGATGGTTGCAGAGACGGCGGACAGGGACACCTTGAGTTCATAGGCTATTACAGTTGCCGTCCGCCCGTTGCGCCGCAACGCCTCATGAATGCGCATGGAATAAAAACAACGCCGTTCTCCTATTTTCGCTCTAACGAGAGTGTCATTGGTTGCAAATTTCATAATTCCCCCGGCTATAATGCGGCCTAGCCGTAGTTTTTGGTGAAGCCAACAGCTAAAAGTTGATCTTGAGTCGGTTGCCGGGTAGATTGAGCTATCAACTACATTTCTCAACCGCCCGTAGGTTTGTTTTGAACCAAAATTTATTAGTTGTCAAACGATTTTTGGTATAAACTTCTTTTTAAACCAAAAAATATTATATCTAATAAATTTAGACAGTTGTAGTAATCTTTTCAATACAAAGAAAAGTACAAACTTCGGGCAAGGAACTTTATACCATGAACACGCTCGGAGAAAGGATAAAACTGTTGCGCGGTGATACTACACAAGCTGTATTTGCGGCCTCGTTAGGTATCCCCCAGATGACGTTAAGCAACTATGAGACAGGAAAAAGCGAACCGAAATTTAGTTTGATTAATACGATTTGTACCACTTTTAGTGTTAGTGCTGATTGGCTTCTCTTTGGTCGCGGCCCTATGCGCTCGGGTGATGTTCAACAGGAAGAAAAGCTAGTCGAACTTTGTAGAAAAACAGATAAAATCATAACAAGCGCGGATGACGAAGTCGTTATGATCCCTATGGTTGAAGCCGTTCTTTCGGCTGGGGGCGGGAGTTTTGAAACAGGCGCAACAATCGGTCGTGGCTACGCCTTCCGGCGTGATTTTATTCAACGCAAGGGAAATCCCGATAATATGGTTCTCATGCGTGTTGCAGGCGACAGTATGGAGCCTGAAATTTTAAGCGGTGATGTTGTCCTTATAGATCAGGGAAAAACACGGATTGTCCCCGGACACATGTTTGCCGTTGGCTTTGAAGAAGCCATTTACCTAAAACGTATTGATATCATGCCGGGAAAAGCTATTCTGAAAAGTGCCAATCCCGCATATCCGCCGATGGAATTAGATATACGGGGGCAACTGAGCGACCAATTCCGCGTCATAGGCCGCGTTTTGTGGAGCGGACGGGAATACAAGTAGAAAACAAAAAATCGCGGCCCTGTTTTGACTGCGAAAAATACATGCGTTTTGGTGTACGTTTTGACACCAAACAACAAACGGGCGGCTCCAATGAGGAACCGCCCGTTTTTGATCATCCTGTGATCATTCCATCCCGAATTGCGCGCTAAAAATACCCCACTGGCGATCAAAAATGATCAATCTGTTCCGAATCGCGCGCGAAATTTTCCGCCTCAAAATTTTTCATAACATCCCGTGACGCAAGGCCAATCTACCCATTTCCCGAATTGCCTGCATGTCCCGAATTGATCGCTACCCCAGTCCAGCATGGGTAGCCCTATACACAATCCCACGCCCGCCGCGCCAGCTCTTGTACCCCGTCCAAAGCTCCCGCGGGCCTCCGAGAGGTATTTTGCCCAGAATTAGTCATTTTCCCCAAAACCGGGGTTCAGATTGGCAATACAGGGGGATTCCTTCTCCCCTCAACATCGGGGAGGGGAGGCCACAAAAAGAGGTGGCCCGTTCCCGAACCGCTCCAGCTATTTCGTGAGTCCTTACCTCTGCCGTGCTTCCCCTGTGCTTCGTTTCTGTTCAAGTCGGGCCTGTACAGCCCGAGCATAGCAGTATCGGCTTCAAAGGCTGCCCCCTGCCTTCCCTCACGGTGGCCTTTTCGTCATGCTCCCCGGTGCGGCGTCGAGCGTTCGGAGTATTCCGAACGTGAGTCCCTATCTTGGGGGGCCGGCAAGGGGAGAGGTTCCCTTTTCATATTAACCGGGATCTCTCTTATTCCTTCTTTTATAGAATATAGAGTTACGGTACTGAGCGGCGCGTTTCCTTCCTTACTCGGTATTGTGTGGCGTGTTTCCGCCGCTTTTTTAGGTGACGCGGTACTCAATGGCACGGTACGCGGTATGCTATGGCGTACTTGCCCCTCTTCAAAGGGTAAAAACCATCCCTCTAGCCCTATCGTGAGTAGGCGGGCACCCTCCAGCCTACCGCGAATCTTGCGGGTGGCTCCAGGATGGTGTCCCGCCATATCCGCGAACTCTCTTGGGTGGACCTCTCCTATCGGCAGGAAAGAGCCCTCTCCCCCGTACTGGCGAAGTAATGCGCCCGCAGACGGGGTAGAGCCTTTTCGTAGCCCCGGACATCTTGCCTCCGCTTACTCCGTGCCTCCCGTTCCACCCTATGCCAAAAGGAAAGCCTCCCTCTGTCTTCGGGGGAGGCTTTCCGTCTCATTCGATGCGGGCTGTGCCGTTATCGCTCCACTGAGAGTTTTTTCGTGCGGAGGATAGGCTTCGGCGGCGAGGGCGGCTATGGTGCCGTCGCTATTTCCTGATCCTGCGGATGGGCGTTGGAGCCGAGCTTGTCCTCGTCGAGGGCGTCTTCCTCGAACTGATAGAAGTCGGAATAGAAGCCTTGCGTCTGGTCCGTGTTCCAGTTTTCGGAGTCGTGCGGATTCCGGAGCCAATGGATAGAGGTACCGGCTCGCTTTGCCAGCGCGGAAGCGGTAAAATACCGCGTCGGTTCTTGGGAAAGGGCTATTCGCTATCCCCCAATGCGACGGCTCCCGTCTTGCGGTAGACCATATAGGCGGGGAACAGCGCGCACAAGGAGCCGAGCGCGAAGGAAGCTGCGGCAAAGGAACCTTCGGCGAGGGTAAGTTGCGGGGAGAGCATGATCCCGGTCTGGCGGAACATGAGCAGCGCCGCACCTTCGGAAAGGCCACAGCCGAACAGCAGGCCCGCCAGCGTGCCCACGGCGATGCTGACGCTGACCACGCACCAGACGCTGAGCACCAGATAGGCGCGCGGCGCACCGAGCACACGCAGCGTGCCGAGCATCCGTTGGCGCATGGATACCGCCATCCCGCCGACCAGCATGACCCCGCACAGGGCCACGAACTGCGCGGCATAGGCCATGCCGGTCATGATGTCGCGCATGTCGCCGAGGGTGGTGAACAGCTCGGTCAGCACCTCGCCGGTAAAGACGCCCTGCATGTTCACCGGCCTGCCGTCCGCATCCGGGAGGGTCGCCGTCTGCCAAAAGGCCCGCAGGCGGTAGGCGGCGGCGATGCTTTCGGGCTTGACGACCACGGCGGAAACGCCGGGCAGCGGGGAACCCTTCCCTTCAAAAAGATGCCCGAGGGGCAGGCCATGCCCCGCATCGGGAAGCGCATCGTGGACGGCCCAGACCGATTCGATGGGAATGAGGATGGCGTTGTCCCACGGCGTGCCCCGTTTCCGGCAGGCGGCCTACGGCCTTGTAGCGGACATGTCCGTGTTCGTTGTGGGATGCGGAGACCTGCCCGTGCATGGGGGAAAACGCCTCTCCGAGCCGCAGGGGGACACCCGCGCCGAGTACGGCTTCGTCCTGTGCGGCGAACGCCCTGCCTTCCGCGAGCGTCCGGTTGCCGCCGAGCGTGACCATATCCGTGGTCGTCCCCACCAGCGGGGACGCGTTCCAGCGGTCGCCGAAGGCCAGCGGCGCGGCCCAGACGACGCCTTCCTGCGTCAGGATTTCCGTAACCGCGCCCCCAGGAACCAGCGGCAGCGACTGCGGGCGCAGATAGACCGCCCCGAGCATGAGCTGTACGCTGCTGCCCTGCGCGCCCACCAGAAGGTCGAAGGCGTCGCCCGCCCGCGCCGTGCCCTGCCGTACCGCCCGTTCGGTCATGCTGACCCCGACGCCGAGGCTGAGGGACAGCGCGAGGACCAGTGCCAGCGCCAGAATGCCCCCGGAGGAGCGGCGCAGTTCGCCTTTGATCAGCATCAACGGATTCATGCCGCCTCCCGCACAATGCCCCGGTTGAGATCGAGCACCCTGTCCATGTCCGCCAGCACGGCATCATCATGGCTTACGACAAGGAGCGTGCTGCCCAGCGTCCGGGCGTACCCGGAGAGCAGCAAGGTCACCTGCCCGGCGTTGGCTTCGTCAAGGCTTGCCGTGGGCTCGTCCGCCAGAATGATGCCCGGTTTGAGCAGCACGGCCCGCGCAATGGCGACCCGCTGCTTTTCCCCACGCGACAGCGCCCGTACTTTCCGGGTGGGGCAGACGTGCATTTGTTCGAGCAGGCCGCGCCCGCGCCGGATCAAGGCTTCCGGGATGCGCCATCCGGTGAAGGTTGCGGGCAGGAGCACGTTTTCCAGCGCTTCCAGCTCGGGGAAAAGCTGGAAGTCCTGAAAGACGAAACCGATATGTTGCCCGCGCCAGCGATCTCGTTCGTGTTCGGGCAGCGCGCCGGGTACGGTCGCGCCCCAGCGTACGGTTCCCCTGTCCGGAAGCACAAGCCCGCTCACGACGTTGAGGAGGGAGCTTTTGCCCGATCCCGAGGCGCCCCGGATGCCGATGTGCTCGCCGGAGGTCACTTTAAGGTACGGTATGTCGAGGACCGTGCGCCTCCGCCCGCCTTCGGGAAAGGTGAGGAGGATGTCCTGAAGTTCGAGCCCGTTCATACAAGATCCTTGCTTGGGTCGGCTGTTACAGCGTGCGGAAGCGGGCGTCCCGCAGCCGGAGCTGGCTGATGAATCCGGTGTCTCCGTCGCGGTGCGATCCGATTTCCAGCACGCCCTCCACTTCAATGGTGCTATTGTTCTGGACGAAGCTCTGGCTGGAGGAAAGGTAGACGACGAGGATATTGTCGGGCCAGTCCGCGTCGGATTGGCAGAACGGGCACAGGGCCACGGGTTCGCGTGTGAGCACGAAGAAGGCTGCCTCGGCCTTGAGCGGTGGGGCCATGAATCCTTTGATCGTGATGCGCTGTCCGGAGAGGCCCTTTACCTTGTCGGAAAACTGGAGCCCAAGGACGCCGCCCCCGCTGTATAGTTCGTCAAACGAGAGTTCCGGCGTCGCCGCTTTCGCCGTACCCGTCAGGCAGAGCAGGGCAAAAAAGAGGAGGAGCAGTTTTTTCATGGATGGTTCCTGTGGAAGAAGGGAAAAGGAGAGGGAGGGGCTTCGGCAGGAAGCGCCCTCCCTTCGGCTTTTTCCTACTTATTTCCGAGCGCGAGGGCTTCGGACATGATGCGGAAGACTTCCGTGCTGTTCATGAAGCCCCGGAAGGCGTCGGCATGAGGGCCGCGCGCGCCGACCACAAGGTCGTCGATGGAGTGGACGCCAGTGGATTCGGTACGGGGCAGGTTGCCGATGCGGAGCTGCGCGCCGGGCACATCCTTGTAGGCGGCATTGGCGATGTAATGCCCCTTCTCATCCTTGACGGACGGGACGAAGGGGCCGTCCATCTTCGGGCGGTAGGTTTCGTAATAGTCGGGGTAGTTGCCGATGAACACCGCGAGGCGCTTGGACACGTTCACGTCGTCGGGGTAACCGTCGCCGTTTTCGTCCTTATAGGCGGGATAGCCGGCCTCGGCGTAGATGCCCACCTTGTCGCGCATGAGCTCGCCGGGCAGGTTGTCGTCCACGGTGCCGATGACACTGATGGAGTGGGTATGGTCGCCGGTGACGATGAGCAGGGTATCGGGGTTCTTGTCGCAGAATTCCTGCGCTATGGCGACGACCTTGTCGAACATGATGGTGTCGTAGACGGCGCGTTCCCAATCGAGCGGATGGCTGTATTTGTCCACAAGGCCCGCTTCAAGCATCAGGAAAAAGCCTTCGGGGTTCTTGGAAAGCACGGAAAGGGCGGCCCGCATGGAGTCGGTGAGATCGGGCTGATCCGGGAACTTGGACACGGTCCCTTTCTTGAGGAACTTGCGGTCCAGCACGCCGTCCATGTTACCGGTATGGAACAAGCCGAGCAGCTTGTCGGGGTTGCCCTTCACGGCCTTGGAAAGCTCGGTGTTGGACGTGGCGAGGGCATAGCCTTCCTTCTGGAACATTTCGACGTAGTTCTTGTCGTCCTTGCGCTTGGAGCCGGGGACGTTCTGAGGCGGAACCGCCGATGCATTACGTATTGCTATCGTGGAACGGATGCGCGTTC
>VOFJ01002564.1_pt1 | contig 11730 bp, 20 predicted proteins | sample 5384081 | NCBI WGS metagenome assembly VOFJ01 (sample SAMN12384729, study PRJNA508395) | human gut metagenome | isolation source: healthy gut I | host: Homo sapiens | reverse complement strand
TGTTGTACTTCGTTCAGTTACATGTGCTGGGCGGTGATGACGCCGTCCTCGCTGACGGTGGCCACGGAGGTGTTGTTGCTGCTCCACTGGATGGTGGCGGGGCTGTCCTGATACTCCTCCTCCATCTCCACGGTGGCGTTGATGGTGTAACTCTCGCCGGAGGGGATGGTGATCTCCTCCTGGCTGACCCGGATGGCAGCCACACCCACGGCGGTTTCCACGGCGGTAACGGTCTGGGTGGCCACGGTCTCCCCCATTGATGGAGGCCACGATGGTGGCATTGCCCAAGCTCTCTGCGGTGAGGGTGGCGGTGGGGCCGTCGCCGCTGACGGAGATCACATTGTTATCCCGGCCGCTCCACTCCACCTGGGTGCTTTCGCTTAAGGGGGCGTTGTCCCGCCCCACCAGGGTGGCGGTGGCGGTTTCGCCCAGCACGATGTTGCTGGAAACCTGGATGCTATAGTCGCTGTTGCCGCTGAGCATGTTGCGGATCACCAGGGCGCCCAGGATGATGACCACCAGGCCGATGATCACCGGCAGGAACTGCAGGGCACTTCTCCGCTTGTTGTTCCCGCCGCCGGAACGGCGCGCTGCCGCCGCGCCGGCGGTCCCGCTCGTCATAGTCGTAGGGCGGCGGCTGCCATTGCGGCTCTGGGTGGGGCGGCGGTCTCTGTCCCGGTCTCTCCCGGTCCCGGCTGCGGTCGCCGCCGCCGGCTGCGGGTCGCTGGAGGAGCCGCTCCTCCGGGCCGGGGCAGAAGAGGAACTGCTCCGCTTTTGCCGGTTGCCGTGCTCCTCCCAATCGGGGGCGGTGCGCTCCCCAGTCGGAGCGGTCAAAGTCGTCGTAAAAATCCCGGTCGCTGCGGGTATCGTACCGGTCGGAATAGCGGTTGCGGTCAGAGTAACCCCGGTTATAGTCGTAACTCCGGCCGTAGTCGCTGCGGTAGTCTCTGTCATAGTAATCCCGGTCATAGTCCGCCCGCTGGAGCGGGAAGAGGAGCTCCGTCGGGAACCGTTTCGGGAAGACCGGCTATTGTAATCGTAGTCGTCGTCGTAACGCATGGTAAGTATCCTCCTGACCGTTGTTCTGCTGGCAGAAACGTCATCGGGTCTGCTTGATTTCTCCACAGTTCAGGTTATTATATCACAATTCGCCATTCCTTGAAAACACCCAATTTGTAAAGAATCTGCAAAAATATTGTCACCGCTTTTGGTGGGAATCCCCCCTTACCCTTTACCAACGGAGGGGTTTGTGCTACAATCATGACAAATCTTACCCGGTCTGCCAGGGGCTTCCACCGCCCAGGGGCAGGCTAGAAACGAGGGGATCCCATGAACCTGACCTTTCAACTGATCGACCCCGCCGGGAGGCCCTCCTCCCCTGGTCCACACCCCGTGCCCCGGGGAGGCGTACGCCGACCTCACCCGCCGGGGTCGCTGGCCATCCGGGAGCTGGCCCCCCCGCCAGGTGGCCCCTCACCGCCCCCACCCAGGGGGCGTGGTGCGGGTGGAGGCGGCCGCCGTCTGCGGCGGGGAGGTCCTCCGCCAGGCCGCCTTCGCCTTCGCCGTGGCCCGGGAGATCCGCCGGGAGCGCAAGGTGCCGGTGGGGACGGGTGGCCGGAGGCCCTCCCCTGCCCAGGTCAATCCCCTCACCGGCCAGGCCACCCTGGACTTCCTCCTCCCCAGGTACAGCCCGGCGAGGGGGGAGCGGGGGACCGCCTCCTCTTCCCCCGGGGTGGCGTGGGCGCTGCAAAGGGGGGCGCGCTGCCTCGGAGGCCGCCCTGGCCCCCGCCCCTCCAGGCCCTGGCCCAGGAGACGGAGCGCCCCGCAGCCGGCCTGCTGGTCTGGGACTTCCGGGCCCAGAGCCTGGAAACCGCCCTGTGGACCGCCCAGGATGCCGCCCTCACCCACCCCCGCCGGTGTGCCGCCGGGGGGCAGCGGCCGCCTGGCGAGGCCCTGCGCGGCCGGGAAGGCCGCCAGACCCTGGCCCCGCCCGCCAGCCCGGGGGGAGCCTGAGGTCACCACCGTCACCCAGGGCAGGCAGCCTCAAGCGGCTGTCCGTGGCGGGCCCGGTGGACCTGGGGCCGGTGTATACTGTGGAGTTTTGAACGGACAGAAAAAGGAGAGAGCGCCTTTCCAGGTGCTCTCTCCTTTTTGATTCGCAAAAATCGCCTCTGGTCCAACCACAGGCGATTTTTTCCTTGGGGTCAATCCCCCGGTATTTCTCCAAGAACTGGCGGGTGCGCTCCTGCTGGGGTTGCCGAAGACGGCCTCCGGTGTCCCCTGCTCCACGATCACGCCGCCGTCCATGAAGATCACCTGATCCGCCACATCCCGGGCAAAGGCCATCTCATGGGTGACGATAATCATGGTGGTGCGCTGTTCCGCCAGCTCCCGAATGACCCGAAGCACCTCGCCGGTGAGCTCCGGGTCCAGCGCGGAGGTAGGCTCGTCGAAGCACAGCATATCCGGGCGGATGGGCCAGAGCCCGGGCGATGGCCACCCGCTGCTTCTGGCCGCCGGAGAGCTGGTGGGGATAGTTGCCCATCCCGGTCACTGGAGGCCCATCTGGGTCAGCAGGCGCTCCCCCGCTCGGCCCCCAGGATGGCGCCAGGTCCTCCCCGTTTTCTCCCCCTTCTGGGCCATGAGTTCCCGGGCCAGGGTCACGTTTTGAAGCGCCGTATATTGGGGGAACAGATTGAAGGACTGAACACCAGCCCGAAATGGAGCCGCTTCTTCCGCACCTCGCTCTCCCGCTGGGTGGCGGGATCAGCGGCGTCAAAAAATCAGATTGCCTCGCCCGGACAGAGATGGTACCCTGCTCCGGCTTCTCCAGGAAATTCAGGCACCGCAGCAGGGTGGTTTTGCCGGAGCCGGAGGAGCCGATGATGGCCAGGGCCTGGCCCTGCTCCAGCGAGAAGCTGATATCCTCCAGCACCCGGGTGGCGCCGAAATGCTTTTCGATGTGATGTACGTCTAAGATGGCCATGGTGGCACCTCCCTTACCGGAAGTAGTCTGAGCTTGCGCTCGATGAAGTTGAAGAGAAGGGTGAGGATGCCCACAAAGGCCAGATAGAACACGCCGGTATAGAACAGCGGCCAGATAATGCCCTCGGCCTTGATATGCCCCTCACCGGCCTTGGTCAGCTCCATGATGGCGATGACCCGGGCCAGGGACGTGTCCTTCACCAACGTGATGATCTCGTTGGAGATGGGGGGGACGATTCGCTTGACCATCTGCAGCAGGGTGATGTTGAAGAAGATCTGGCGGCGGGTGAGGCCCAGCACCTGACCGGCCTCCCACTGACCCGCCGGGACGGCCTGGATGCCGCCCCGGTAGATGACGGAGAAATAGCAGGCGTAGTTCAGCACAAAGGCCACCACGCAGGCGGCCATCCGGTTGCCCCCAGATGTTATTGTCGAACCACATTCCGGGCCCATAGAAAATGATGATGAGCTGGAGCATCAAGGGGTGCCCCGGATGACCCAGACCACCACGTCGGTGATGGTATGGATGGGCCGAAAGGCCGCCAAGGCCTTGATGAACTTACTGGGCTCCTGTTCCACGGGGGCCAGGTCGGTCTCCGCCGTGGGGGTGCCGCTGTCTTTCCGCTTTTGGGCTGAAGCAGGAAACGGAAGGGCTGCCATTTGCTCATGGACCCGAAGGCCACCACCAGCCCCAGGGGCAGGCCGAACAGCAGAGTCAAGAAAAAAGATCTCTCTGCCGTCTGACCCAGGGCGTCAAACAGGGATGGGTTACCGTCCAAAACATGGGTTTCGCTCCTCTGATCTCTGGTTTCTAAGGCCGCCCAAAGGCAGAGGGCGGCCGCCCTCTGCCTTTTGGGGAATGCCGCATTCCGGGGGAACACAAATCACTGTGCCTTGGTCACCACGCCCTGGGCATTGTTCACATAGGGGTTGGTGCACTCCATGGAGCTGGTGACCTCGTCGGTGAGGGTCATCCCGTTCCACACCACGTCAATGTTCTTGGAATCCAGTTCCATAATTTTGTTGTTCCAGTCGATGACGATGAACTCGATCTCCACGCCCAGCTTTTCCGCTACCAGCTTGGCCATGTCGGCGTCAAAGCCTATCCAGTCGCCGCCCGCGTCCTGATAGTCCATGGGCTCAAACTCGGTGATGCCGACGATCAGCGTGCCCTTCTCCTGGATATAGGCCACGTCGCTGTCGCTCTCGGCGGGGGTGAACTCCTCTGCCGCGGGCTGCTCCACCAGGGCGTCCTCAATGCCATAGGTGGCGGCGATCTCCGCCATGCTGCCGTCGGCATAGGACTCGGCCAGAACGGTGTTGATGTAGGCAGCCAGGTCAGAACCCTTCCGGCAGCCGATGCCATACTCCTCGGTGGTGAGGCCTTCGGTGTCATAGACCAGGTCAGGGTAGCTGGTGCCCTCGCCGATCATGGCGCCCGCCATCAGCAGGTCGATGATGGCGGCATCGGAGGTACCGGCGGCCACTTCCATCAGGGCGTCGGCCTGGGCGGTCACAGAGGTGAACTCCCAGCCCCTTCTCGGTGGCCACCGCCTCGCCGGCGCCGCCGGCTTCCACGGCGTAGACCAGGTCGCTGGTCTCGGCGGTGTCCCCGGTGTCGGTGGTTTCGCCGGTGGTATTGTCCTGGCCGCGGCCGGCCAGGAGGTGCGGCTTTCATAGCAAATTTGCCAAAAGAGTGCAAGTGCTTTTTTCATGGTGTTCTCTCCTTCTCACGATTTCCGTGTTCTCCCGCGACCTTTTAATACTCTATCGCGGTAAAGTACTAACATGATACCACACCAGAGACAGATTGCAAGTCTTTTCCGCGATTTTTCCTGTTCTTAACCGATTTTTTTGTGATTTTGCCCAAAAGCCCCCCTGAACCCGTCGGGTTCAGGGGGGCAAACTGAGGGTTCTCAGTATCGGGTCTCCCGGGGGAGAGGACGGTATCCCCGTCTTCCACCAACTGGCTCAGGACCCCGGCCAGGCGCCGCTGGCCTGCTGGCTGTCCACCAGCACCCGAAGGGGGTGGTGCCGCCGTCCCCCGCCTCTACCAGGGTCTCATAGGTGGTGGTGGCATCCCGCACCTGCTGGAAGGTGAGGCTGGGGGTCCAGCAGAGATAGCCCGCCTGGGTCAGGGCCTCGTCGCTGCCCAGGACGAACCAGGTCTCCTGCCGGAGGATGGCCGCCAGGACCTGGCTGCCCCTGGTCCACGCTGGCCACCTGGTCCTTCCGCCGTGTCCCCTGTGGGGATGAGGCCCACCTTATGGCCCCGGCCGGCGGCCTGGCGGATCTGGTCGGCGCACTGGGCCACCTGGTCCGCCGGGAAGAAGACCACCGCCGTGCCCCCACCCCGGTCCAGGGCGTTAAGGGTGGCCGTAATGTCCCCCTCGGCGGAGGCCGCCACCCCCAGGTAGAGGGGAGAACACCGGCGCAGGCGCGGCGTCCTCCGGGATCTCCGGTGCCACGGGGGTGTTGCCGTCGGTGGTGGGAGGCGTGGTGGTGCCGCCCCACCGGGGAGAGTGACATCCTCGCTCCCCCCGCCGTTGTCGCCGCCGTTGGGGGTGCGTTGTCCTGGGCGTAGCTGTTGGCCCGGCTGCGCATGATGGACTCCGCAGAGTTGAGGAACAGGGCGTCGCTGAGGACGGCATTGCCGTCCTTGATCCGCAGCAGGGGGCCGTAATCTGTACTGTAATAGGAGTAGGTCAGGCCAAAATACCGGCAGATGGGGTAGGCCGGAACGTAGTAGACCCCATTCTGGGCAATGGCCCGGCTGGGGTTGATGGTCTCCCCCCTCCGAGGTCACGGCGGTGCCGTTGGTCAGATCAAAGGTGATGCTCCTGCCGGAGAGGTTGTAGAGGAGAATGGAGCCGCCATTCTCCGTCACCCCATAGTAGACCCCAAAGTTAATCCCCCGTGGTCCGGTCGCTGAAGACGTTCACCGGCACGTAGACCCAGCCGTTGTACTGGATGGGGGGTGGTCTGAGTGGACTGGGCAGGCGGCGTCGTTGAGGGACAGGAAGAACAGGCTTCCGGAGGCCGAGGACGGCACCACCAGCAGGGTGAGCGTCAGGGCCACCGCGCACGCCGATAGGGCAGTTTTGCGTGGCTTCATGGTATCCCCCCTCCTTTCCAGGCATTCGGGGCGCGTAGTCTTTTTACAGAGTCCAGTGTAGCAGAAATCCTCCCATTTTTTCAACGGCCTGCCCACTGTTTTTCTGAGGAATTGCCCCGATGGCAGGGCCGGTGGGTTGCAATTTCCCCCGGCCTTCGCTATGATAAACCTATCCTAAGCCATGAATCCATAGGAGGTCATCCCATGCTGTTTGTATGCTATCCCCGGTGCTCCACCTGCAAAAGGCCCAGAAGTGGCTGGACGAGCACCAGCTCCCCTACACCGTTCGGGACATTAAAGAGGACAACCCCACCTTGCAGGAGCTGGAGACCTGGCACCAGGCCAGCGGCCTGCCCCTGAAAAAGTTCTTCAACACCAGCGGCCAGCTCTACCGCAGCCTGGGCCTGTCCAAAAAGCTGCCGGAGATGAGCCAGGCCGAGCAGTACGCCCTCCTCGCCTCCGACGGTCTGCTGGTCAAGCGGCCCATCCTGGTCTTGGACGACGGCCAGGTGCTGGTGGGCTTCCAGGAGGCCGCCTGGCCCAGGCCCTGGGCCAGTGAGGGGGCTCCATGAAACTGCTGGTCAGCGCCTGCCTGCTGGGGGGTGGGCGCCGGTACGACGGCGGCCACAACCAGCTCCCCCAGCTGAAGGAATTGCTCAAAAACCCACACCTGCATCCCCATCTGCCCGAGCAGATGGGGGGCCCACCCCCCCCCCCGGCGGAGCGCCAGGCGCAGCCGGGTGGTCACCCGGGACGGGGAAGACATCACCGAGGCCTTCCTCCGGGGTACAGCGGAGGTCCTCCGCCTGGCCGACCTCTATCGGTGCAAGGCCGCCCTGCTGAAGGAACGCAGCCCCTGCCTGCCTGCGGGCAGATCTACGACGGCACCTTCTCCAAAACCCTGGTGGAGGGGGACGGCATGGCCGCCCAAATGCTGAAAAAACACGGGCTCACCGTCTACGGGGAGTCCCAGATTGGGGAGCTGGTGAACACCCGCCCCCTTCTTCTACAGCATCTAAAACGCCAAAACCGGCAGGCCCATTCTGGGCCTGCCGGCGTTTTTCTTTCAGGCAGGTTTCCCCACAAGCTGGGCAGGGGTCATCCCTGGGTGGGAAGTTCCTTCCCTGTTGAGCACTGCCCGCACCAGGGTGTCCCCCACATACCCAGCTTCAGGGAGAAGAAGGGGACGTTTTTTGGGTGAGCAGGTCCAGGAAGATCTTATCCCCCTGTCCAGATGGGCAGGTCCTGCACCTTGTCCTTGTCCACCCACTCCAGGTCCCCCTCGTCACAGACCACGGTGGGGTCCTCCTCCGTGCGGGCAGTGAAGAGGTGCATGTACTCCGTGACCCACCGGTCGGAGACGAAGGTCACCAGGCCCCGGTAGGTGTAGTCGGTGAGGGTGAGCCCAGTCTCCTCCCGCACCTCCCGGACCAGGCACTCCTCGGGGCTCTCCTTGTCCTCAAACTTGCCCCCCGATGCCGATCCACTTGTCCTTGTTGATGTCGTTCTCCTTCTTCACCCGGTGGAGCATGAGATACTGCCCCTCCCGCTCAATGTAGCACAGGGTGGTGTTCCACATGGCGCCCCTCCTCAATACTGCCGGCTGAACTGGTCGTAGATGGTGGTAGACCTCCCCGTCCAGGTAGGCCATGGCCTGGTCCCGGATGTCCCGGGGATGCCGTAAAGGCGGCGGCCACCGCCCCGGCCATGGAGGCGATGGTGTCGCTGTCCCCGCCGATGGAGACGGCGCCCCCGGAGGGCGTCCTTCCAAAGCCCTCGGCCTCCAGGAAGGCCTCCATGGCTGGGGGACGCTGCCGGCGCAGGTGACGTCAAAGGCGTAGTCTTCCCGGATCTCATCCAGGTGAAGTCCAGGGGGTAGTACCGGGTGACGTGGTCGGCGATGGCCGCCTTGCTCTCCCCCACCCGGGCCAGGTAGACCGCCCCGGCCACCACGCAGGCCCCGGCGATGCCGTCGGGGTGGTTGTGGGTGACCTTCTGCCGAGGCCTTGGCCAGGCCAGGCACTGGGACAAACTCTCCGCCGCCCAGGCCACCGGGGAAACCCGCATGGCACTGCCGTTGCCCCAGGCCGCCGTAGGGCTGGGGATCCGGGTTGGCCAGCCAAGCCTCAAACCGGGGGGCCGTAGCCCAGCCGGGGTGCGCTGGCCCAGGCGGCGCATCTCCGCCACCACGTTGGCCTGGAACCGGGCAAAATCCTCCGTGCCCATGAGCACCGCCGAGGCCACCGCCGCCGTCATCACACTGTCGTCGGTCATCCGGCAGTCGGGCTGGAAGAGGGGGAAGTCTTTCGATTTGTGGTTGTGCCACTCGTACACCGAACCCACAATGTCTCCAATCAAAAGCGCCCAGCATGGCAAGGCCCTCCTTTCCATGGTTACAACAGAATTGATCCCATCATACCACAGGGCGGGGGTGGTTTTCCAGTCCCTGGTGGAGGAAGGATGGTACTGCGTACCCTTGGGGTGGGCGGGGCCCTTCCCGGCCTTGGGGCGCAGCGCCCCGTTGCCCCGCCTGCCCGGCGGGGGTCCCCATTTCTCCCGAGAAATGGGGAGAAAGAGGGCCGGGGCTCCGCCCCTGGACCCCCAGGTATTATGGCCGCTCGTTCCCACTCGCTGATCGTTTTGGGGATCGTTGTCTTTGGTACGGTGGTGGGGTTGTTACCACCGGTATTCTAAGACCGATTTGGAACGCATTTTCGCGTAAAAAATATGCGAAAAAAGCATTTTTGGAAAGACAGTCCCCAAATCAGGGCACGAAAAAATGGTTGCAGATGAAAACAACTATCGTTCCGCACAATGCGCCCCCCACACCAAAACGAGCGAGTGACAACGAGCGGGCCATAAAACCGGGGGTCCAGGGGGCAAAGCCCCCGGCGCTCTTTCCTCCGGCTTTCTCCGGAGAAAGCCGGGCTCCCCCCCGGAGTCGGGCGGGAAACCCACGTCGCAGGTGCTAACCTGCGCCGGTGCCCCCCACCGGGGGTACCTCCCCCCAAACAGACACCACCCCGGCGAGCTGGTTCTCACCGGGGGCGGTATCTATTGCAAGTCAGTGTGTAGACAGGGTATCGTGGGTATGCCTCCCCCACAGCCAGGCCGGCGGCCATGATGACCCAGGCAGACGGCCATGCCCAGGAAGAGGGAGTCGAAGGGCAGGTTCATAAAGTTCCCTGCCAGAACGGCGATGGGCCCGGCCAGGATCGCCGTGAGGGTAAAGGCCCGGGGATCTTTCCCTTGAGCCACAGGGCCCCGCACAGGGGCAGGAAGACCACCGCTCCCCCGCAGGCCCATGGAGAGGAAGCCGAAGTCGTTGATCATAGCTCCAGGCACCAGGATGGCCACCACGGCAGCCGCAATAGGATGCCCAGGATGGTGCCTCGGGTCACCAGGAGGTTGGTGCGGGAATCCCCCTTGACCCGGGCACTCTTTCGGGAGAAAATGTCCGTCACCAGGATGGAGGCCATCCCCAAAGCCAGGCCGGAGCCACCCCCCCACCACAGTGATGAACAAGGTCCCCAGCACCACCCCGCCGAAGAGGGCGGGCATAAACCGGGCCACAAACACCGGAAAGACCTGGGAAGTGGACTCAATCTGGATGAGCCCCTCTGGTACGCTCTGTCCCACGGCCTGGAGGGCGGCCACCTCGTCGGCAGTGATGCAGTGGCCCCGCATATACAGGCCGATGAGGATGCAGGCGATGCCGATGGGAGGGATGAGGCAGGCACTGAGGAGGGCGCCCTTCTTGGCGGCCCGGTCACTCTTCCCCCGACCAGATGGCCTGGGCATAGGTCTGGGTGGACAGCACCCCCCAGCACCAGGGACAGGCCGGAGCCAATGTCCTTGGAAGCCCCCGGGCGATGAGGGAGGTGAACCGCTCGTGGACGGCCTGCTGGCTCTCCACCCCGCTGAGGGGGCGCCCAGAGGGGAGTTCACCAGCAGGTGCTCCACCGTCTCCAGCACGCCCCCAAAGCCGTTGGCCAGGCCGTAAACCAACACCCCCGCCTGCAATGGCGGAGACATAGAGCAAAAATGAGTTTCACCACGCCTCCCATGCCGGCGCCCCACACCCCGCCGAACATGACGTACACCGCCATGAGGAGGATGGAGATCAGGGCCGCCGCCAAATGGCTGACGGGGAAAAAATGGTGATGAGCGGCGCCGTGGCGGAGAGGATCTGGGCCACCACGCTGATGAAGATGCCGATGGAGCTGAGCACGCTCCCCAAGTCTCCGCCCGGGGCCGTACTCCCGGGAGACGATCTGCAGCAGGTGGAGCATCCGCTGTGCCGCAGGGGCGCGGCAATAGCCCAACGCCAAAATCAGGCGCCGATGCCCGACCCCAAGGTGAACCACCAGGCGGACATGCCGTAGTTAAAGGCCAGCTGGGCGGTGCCAATGGTGGCCTGGCCGCTGACCAAGGTTCCCATGATGGCGCCACAGACGATCCAAGCGCCGGCCTTGCCGCCGCCGCTGGCAAAGTCCGCCGCGGAGCGGACCTTCCGCCCGGAATAGATGCCCACGCCGATGATCAAAGCGATGGTGGCCAGCAGGCCCACCACATGCCAGGGGGTCAAATGCATGTAGGGTCTCTCCTTTTCTCCCAAAGGGTACAAAAAAAAAGCCGACAATGGGTGCGTCTACACAAACGCACGCCCATTTGCCGGCTTTCAAACAGAGCCTGGGGGCGGGGGGAAATCCGCCCTCTTCCGTTCAAAACAGCGAAACAGTTGTACACCTTTTTGTACAAAAACAGGATAGCACCTGGAACCTTTTTTGTCAAGTCCTCCTGGGAACTTTTTTCTTCGCCTTGATTTTTCCCCGGGTTTGTGCTGAAATAAATCCGACAAGATTTCCCGAAAGGAGCGCCCGCCCATGGAGTTTTGGAAGATGAATGGCGCAGGCAACGACTTTATTATCCTCAATAACATCCAGGAGGGCCTGCCGGCAGAGGCCTTCCCCTGTTCTGGCCCGCACCCTGTGCACCCCCACCGCTCCTTGGGCGCGGATGGCTTCATGGTGGTGGAGCCCGCCCAGGGAGAGGGGGACTTCCGGATGGGATTTTACAACAGCGACGGCTCCATGGGGGAGATGTGCGGCAACGGCGCCCGCTGTATCTGCCGCTACGGCTACGAAAACGGCCTGGCCGGCGACGTGCAGCGGGTGGAGACCACCGCGGGCCTTGTCACCGGCCGGCGGATCTCCCGGCGGGAGTACCAGGTCCGCCTCAACGACCCCACCACCATCTCCCCTCCAGGAGGAACTGGAGGCCGAGGGGAAAACCTGGCCCTGCGCCTATGTGGAGCTGGGCAACCCCGGTCTGCCCCACGCGGTGGTGCCCTATCCCGGCCTGGCCGGGGCGGACCCCCAGGCCCTGTTCCGCCTGGGCCGGGCCCTGGGAACCACCCCGGTTCCCCAAGGGGGCCAACGTGAACTTCTACGAGATCACCGGCCCCGACCAGGTGCTGGAAAAAGACCTACGAGCGGGGGGTGGAGGACTTCACCCTGGCCTGCGGCACCGGCACCGGCAGCGTGGTCACGGTACTCACCCTCCTGGGCCAGGTCAGCGGCCAGGGGGTCCAAGTGACCATGGCCGGCGGGGTGCTCACCGTAGACGTG
>VOFJ01001851.1_pt1 | contig 11742 bp, 22 predicted proteins | sample 5384081 | NCBI WGS metagenome assembly VOFJ01 (sample SAMN12384729, study PRJNA508395) | human gut metagenome | isolation source: healthy gut I | host: Homo sapiens | reverse complement strand
TGACGCTGCCAGATCGCGTGCATACTAAACCAGGAAGGTCAACTGACCGCCATTGCCGAATCTTGGAGGGTACCGAGTGATGCGCGGCCTCTCCTATTGCGCCTGCTGCTTCGCCAGCCAGCTTCACCTCGAGTTTGGCTAATTGAGCTATGCGCGCTTTATGCGCCAGCGAAAGCCTGGCTTCTGACTGTTATCCCCCTGTACAAGGCAGGTTACCCACGCGTTACTCACCCGTCCGCCACTAGAAACCATCTAAATCTGCCGAAGCTTCAATAAAAGGTTTCCCGTTCGACTTGCATGTGTTAAGCACGCCGCCAGCGTTCATCCTGAGCCAGGATCAAACTCTCTGATAAAGTGTTTGATTCACTTTCAAAATCAACCAACCGTTTAATTATCTCTTGTTTTTACTGCTTTTGGTTTGTTTAAAACCGTTCTTTAAATGGTAAAGAAATTTTCGAGAATCGTATGTGTTTCACTGTTTAGTTATCAAGGTTTGTTGCTGTCTGTCTCTCAGACAGCTCGTTTATTTTATCTCATCTCTTTTTGGTTTGTCAAGCACTTTTTTAAGTTTTTTCAAACCTTTTTTGATGAATTTCTGTCTTTATTGACAGACTTGTTTACTTTATCATCAATCCGTTTTTTTTTGTCAACAAGTTTTTTCATTTTTTTAAAATTTAAATTTTTTTTCAAAAAAAAACGGAGAAGGAGGGATTTGAACCCTCGCGCCGCGTCACCGACCTATACCCTTAGCAGGGGCACCTCTTCGGCCTCTTGAGTACTTCTCCTGACTCCGAACTTTAATTTTTTATTAAATTGGAGTGCATTTCTTCTGTGTTTTTTCATCCGAAACGCATGGTTAATTATATCCGAAAGATATAAGTTTTGTCAACACCTTTTTTTTTTCATTTTTTACATTAATTTTATCTTTTAGCGCGATTGACCAATCATATTATCCCCTTAGACAGGTGGCTACGCCGACACGTCCGTGTGGACAGCGCAGGGAAGTCCATCTCAGAGTTCCGAAGTCCGAGGGGCTTCCCTGCCCCTCACCCTCTTGGGCACGGAACAAGCGCTACATCTTCGATATATAATGCGACTGACTTTTTATTATGGAATCTTATGCCAAAAAGCTGATTACTGTCTGAGCCGATATTATTCCGGAACGTTGTGCCGAGCTGATTCTTAGATACAACATTCCTCCTGAACAATTTCTGTATGACACTCTACTGCCATGCATCATTGAATACTATCTCGAACTGTTCACTTTCCGCAACCGGCCGCAACCGGCGCTGGCATATGCCGCTCTGCAGGAAAGTGTGACAACTACTATCCTGAGCCTGGCGTTGCGTCCATCAAACTTAACCGAAGCGAAATCCCGGCGTCCACAAACCCAAAAAAAAGAGGCCGCACATGCAGCCTCTTACACACATAACTATAGAAACTATAAGTAACCCAACATCAGATCATCCAGAAATTATCCGTGCAGACAATCCTCCTGTAAGTCTCAAACTTAAACCACTTATTATGAAACTCCGACTTATTATCAGCCCCTCAAACTCCCTCAAAAACATCTGATAATCATCATTACTGCGGAATCTCCAGCGCAAACCTCTCTCATCCACAACAGGAAGCCCCATAAAGGCATACTCATCCAGCGGAATAATATCCAGCACCCTCTTATCACGGATCAGAACAGCCGATTGTCCTCCAGAGACACAATATCAAAATAACCCGGATACTCAAAGCTATCACCCTCTGTAGGTACAGCATCCCCTACATGATAAGTCTTAACCTCTTTATCCGCCTTGGAAAGCGCGCATTCTCAAAGGTTAAAATAAAACTCCTCAAAAACATAACCGCCAACCTTCACATCATCCTTCTGGAAATAAGGCTTCTCCCCCCTCAGTATCAACAGATTCCACAACACCACATGCAGAAGTCATATGACTCACACGGTCGATCAGGATCAGCTCACCAAGAGTCTTATTCCTCTTAAACTCATCCAGCACAACCTTATCAGAAAGACCGATTTTGCAAAGAGCGATCTCATTCTTTCTCGATCGATCGTATCCGCATGCAGATGCTCCCCGGTATTTACATCCGTCTTAAACTCAATACTTTTAACCACACCTGCAATCTTCTTGGTACCAACCTTCACAAGATATCCTTGCCCACTTCAAGCCTGGAATCATCCATCCAGAGAAGCGTAGCCTCAAAGCCCTTTAGCCACCGGAATCTCATTATTATTGGTAAGAACACAGCCACGGCTGACATCCACCTCTTTATCCAGCTGAATCAGTAACAGCCTGGCCGGCAACAGCCTCCTCACGGTTATCACTGCCCCACCAGGATCGTCTTAACAGCCGCTGTCTCGTTGCTGGGGAGCGTAGTGATGGTATCGCCTACATGAACCCGGCCACTCGATCTGGCCCCTGGAAACCACGGAATTCATGGTTTGGACGAGAAACACGCTGAACAGGCAGATAAAATTCGCTGACATTCTCAGCCTCTGAAACATCCACAGTCTCAAGATGCTCCAGAAGAGCTTTTCCCCGTATACCAGGGCATATTCGGAGACTTCTTGGTTACGTTATCACCCTCTGTAGCACTGACAGGAATAATCACAACATCCTGAAGACCCAGAGTCTTTGAAAGCTCATTAATATCCTTCTACGATCTCGTTAAAACGGCTCTCACTGTAATCAACAAGATCCATTTTGTTAACAGCAAATACAAAATGATGGATACCCATCAGAGCGCAGATACGTGCATGACGCCTTGTCTGCACCAGAACCCCCTGCTTCGCATCCACAAGAATAATGGAAAGCTGAGCAAAGGAAGCTCCAACCGCCATGTTCCTTGTATACTCCTCATGTCCGGGAGTATCCGCAACGATAAAGCTTCTTTTTATCGGTTGTAAAATAACGATACGCAACATCAATGGTGATTCCCTGCTCACGTTCTGCCATCAGGCCATCCAGAAGAAGAGAATAATCAATGGCACCACCTCTGGAACCTACCTTTGCTGTCCAGAAGAAGGGCTTTTTCCTGGTCTGCATATAAAAAGCTTGGAATCATAAAGAATATGACCGATCAGTGTAGATTTTCCATCATCCACACTTCCGCAAGTGATAAATTTCAGTAATCCGCTCATCCTAGAAGTACCCCTCTCTCTTTCTTTTTTCCATACTGGCAGCCCGCCGTCAGAATCGATAACACGTGTAGTTCTCTCAGATTCCACAGAGCTTAAGGTTTCTCGTCAATGATCTCGTCCAGTGTCTCCGCATCAGACTCGATACCACCTGTCAGAGGATAGCATCCGAGAGTACGGAAACGAACCTTTTTCATCTGCGGCTCCTCCCCCGGGTTCAGGCGCATTCTGTCGTCATCCACCATGATAATGTTGCCGTCTCTGTATACAACCGGACGCTCTTTTGCAAAATAAAGAGGAACGATCGATATTTTCCCGCTTGATATACTGCCAGATGTCCTTCTCAGTCCAGTTGGAGATTGGGAATACACGAATGCTCTCGCCCTTGTTGATCTCCGTATTATATAATTTCCACATCTCCGGGCGCTGGTTCTTCGGATCCCATGCATGCGACGCGTTTCTGAAGGAGAAAATTCTCTCCTTGGCACGGCTTTTTCCTCATCACGTCGTCCGCCACCAAATGCTGCTGTAAAACCGTATTTCTTAAGAGCCTGCTTCAGGGCTTGCGTTTTCATGATATCTGTGTATATGCGGAACCGCTGGTCAAAAGGATTGATTCCCTGTTTTCACACCGTCCTGCGTTAATGTACTCGAAGCATTTCGATTCCCGAGATCTTTTTGCCGTTTTGTCACGGAACTCGATCATTTCTTTAAATTTCCATGTTGTATTTACATGAAGAAACGGAAATGGCGGTTTCTCCGGATCAAAAGCCTTCATTGCAAGATGAAGCATTACAGAACTGTCTTTTCCAATGGAATAAAGCATAACAGGTTTTTCGCATTCTGCTGCCACTTCCCGGATAATATATATTGCTTCTGCTTCCAGTTCATCTAAATGTGATAATCCGCTCATATCTGATCTCATCCTCCTGTTTTGGCCGCCAGAACCGGCAGCACCTGTCTTCTAGTCTAATATTTATTCGAATTTCGTCGGTCCACATCAATCACGAATGTAGAACCGTCCGTTTTTGTAATGATCCAATGAAGGATATCCACTTCGCTTTTTACATTCATGATACTTCCGTTACCCCCGATATCCGCACCAAGGAAAAAGTCAATGGCGCCGGCTTTACATTCTTTTACGCAGGAAACGCAGCCCCAGCAGTTTTTTCGGGTATTTCATGACTGCTTTTCTGTCTTCCATGACGATCAGGGTTCCCGGACATACTTCACTGCATTTCTGCAGCCAACACATTTTTTCTGATCAATTCGTATGCTCATATGTGTCCTCCTTTACAATGTCGCGAAAAAATCATCCTGATCTCGCCGTTTTCCAGTTTCGAATTTACATATTTATAAAATTTCTCATCTGTTTCCGGATGATCCAGATTTTCGTTAAAAAGAATGCCATCTGGTCTCTTTGCGGTTTTTCAGATGAGCGATCAGTGAACGGCACACAATGAGACGCTCACGAAGTTCATATGCAAACATCAGCTCATGCATATCTGCTGCCGCTGTTTTTTCGGCAAAGAGCCTGAAGCTGAAGGATTTTTTTTCATCTGCAAGAGCAAGCTGCTTCTCATTAAACTGATAATTAGAAGCAATTCCTCCCGCATATTCATCCATGACTTTCTGCATAGCCTCTTCCAGTTCTTCCACGGAAAATGCCGGTGCGTCTTCATTTCGGAACTTTTCGTACTGAGAAAGAAATTTCCCCTTCCTGAACCTTTAATCTCTGTCTCAGTCTGAATATCTGCTTCCTTCAGAGTTCCGGCCTTAAACTGTTTCACCATATCCAATGCTGCAAGCTTTCCTTCTGCAAGAGCTCCTGTTACATATTTCTGCGGACATCCACCTGCAACATCACCAGCTGCATAAAGACCTTTCACCGTAGTTTCACGGCCTGTATTTACCCAGTAGCCGCTGGCTGTATGACCGCCTACGATATACGGCTCTGTTCCCTGGATCTCCACATCCTGCTCGCTGGGGGCTCTTTCCGCTTTCGATCCATTTCAGAGTCTGGCTCGGTGCCATGTTAAGATAAGCCTTCAAAAGATCTTCATCCTGTTCCTTCGTGATCCCTGTAGTCTTCAGGTGTGTAACACGGGCCATGGCCAAGCTGATTTTCCCGGACTGTTCCATAAACTCTCTCGCTTGTGGTCAGTCCGTATTTTTGTCTCATAGATCTCGCCAGCTGCATTGATCTGTTTTGCGCCGACACCCTGTGCGATGGTTCCCGTAGGAGCAATGGTATCCTTGCGGCGAAGTGCGATAAAACGCATTTCAAAGGTTGTCATCTCTGCACCGGCCTGATTCCCATTGCGTAGCCTGCACCTGTGTTAAAGGGCGGATACCACATCTTATGGCGGGAAAATCCCGGGTTGTTCGGCTTGTAAAGTCCGGCCGCACCGCCTGTTGCAGCAAGAACTGCCTTTGCCCGGATAATGTATGCGGTTTCTTCCATAATAGAAAAACCAACGGCTCCGTAAACCTGTCCGTCTTTACAAGAAGGTCTGTGATATTTACATAATTCAGAACATCTACATTCTCAGCTTTATGAACTGCATCCGCAAGAAGTGGTTTGAAAATTTTCACCGTTGATCTTGATGTTACGGTTTCCTCTTGGCTACATAATCACCATTTTCATCCTTCAGATCACAAGCCCAAGTTTTCCATCTTTGCAGTAACTTCGTTGAAATTCTCCGCTGCTGTAAGAAGAAGGTCCTGTCTTACGATCCCGGCGGCATCTTTTTTGTTGCGTAATCTACATAATCCTGCGGCTTGCGACCTTTTTACAATGTAGGCATTGATTGCATTAACACCTGCTGCCAGACAGCCGCTTCGCTTGATATTTGCTTTTCTGCGATCAGTACCCTGCCGGCTTTCTGTTCTGAGAACCAGCGCCGCATAGCAGCCTGCGGTACCTGCCGCCTATGATCAGCACATCTGTTGTAATTTCCTTTGTGTTTAATCTGTTTTTCATACTCATCACTCTGTTATCTGAAGCTCATGTACAGTTACATTTTTTTTCTCTTTATCTACGCCGAAGGCCTTCAGCACCGGGTTTTCTGCATCCATAAGGGAGAGGATCAGATATTCGATGTTCGGGTCAAAAGCAAGTCGTTTGTCTTCTTCGGAAGGCCTTGACGGAACTCCGGATGAGAATGAAAGTTTCCGATCATCTGATATCCGTTCTGGCGGATATCTTTGATCGCGCTCAGCTGTTCTTTCGGGTCCATGGAAAAGTGTTCGTTGCTTTCATCGATATTTGTCAGCAGATACACCTTCTCGATGGTTTTTACATCGTCCTCAATGGTCCCGCCCAGAAGGCCGCAGGACTCATTGGGAAGTCCCTTTTCTGCAGTGGTCTAATATTTTTCTCGTAATCTTCTTTTTTTTTAATTTCAGCATTTCTTCGCAGCCTCAATGGGTTTCTATACTTATTTATACTATGCCTGCACCAGCAGACACTTTTTTGCCTTCTATATTATCAATGCTTCAGCTCACACACAGCCTGCTCATAATCGATCAGTTCTGTGATCGTCGGATCATCGCCGCATACCGGGCAATGATGATTCTTCGGAAGCTTCACGGTACGGAATGTCATCTTCAGCGCATCGTAGGTAAGAAGTCTTCCTGTAAGAAGGTCACCCTGTCCGATGATGTACTTGATGGCTTCCATTGCCTGAAGGCTTCCGATCACGCCGCCCATGGCTCCGATAACACCAGCCTGCTTACAGGTCGGTACGGCATCCTTTGGTGGCGGGCTCTGGAATGCACATCTGTAGCATGGTCCCTGTCCCGGAACGTAAGTCATCAGCTGTCCCTGGAAACGGATGATTCCTGCATGTGAAAACGGTTTCTCAGCCATTACACAGGCATCGTTGATAAGGAATTTTGCAGGGAAGTTGTCCGTTCCATCCAGAATGAAATCGTAATCTTTGATCAGATCCATAATGTTGCTGGAATCTACAAATGTATGATATGTATTTACGGTAACGTCCGGGTTGATGGCTTTCATAGTCTCAGCCGCAGACTCTACTTTCAGTTTGCCAACATCTGCAGTTGTGTGGATGACCTGTCTCTGAAGATTGGAAAGATCCTACCTCATCTGCATCTACGATTCCGATGGTTCCCACACCTGCTGCTGCAAGGTAAAGGGCTGCCGGTGCTCCAAGTCCGCCGGCTCCGATGATAAGAACCTTGGCATTCAGAAGCTTTTTCTGGCCTTTTACTCCAACCTCTTTCAGGATGATGTGGCGGGAGTAACGCTCAATCTGCTCATTTGTAAAAAGCCATTATCTTGTGCCTCCTCCCATGTAGTACAGGAATTCAACAACGTCGCCGTCTTTTTTACAACTGTGTTCGGAACGTCTTCTTTGCTGATGAATTCATCGTTAATGGTTACGGTTACATACTCAGGACTTTCGATATCCTCTTTCTCAATAAGCTCTGTAAGCTTCAGTCCGTCTTCGTACTCTTTTTTATTTCCTGCAACTGTGATTGTCATTTCTCTGTTCTCCTATTCTTCAACTTTTCTTACGATCAGTGTATAAGTTCCGTCTTCATTATCTTCAAGTTTCAGGATCTGATGTCCTTCTTCTTTTACGCTTCTCGGTACATTCTGTACCGGCTCGCCATCGTTCATTTTGATCGCCAGGATCTGTCCGTCGTCCAGTTCCTCAAGTGCTACTTTTTTGCCTTTACAAAAGTTGTCGGGCATACCACATCGGTAATATCTACTGTATCGTCAATCTTAATATCAGCCATTGTATGCTCCTTTCAAAAACTTCCTGAAGTTTTTCAGCGCCTACCCGGTCGATGGTAAATTTAAAACGCTCTCCCGGATTTGCATGATCATCAAAAAAACTGGATCGCTGCATCGGTCACTCTGAAAAGCTGCTCCTCAGAGGTGATCAGCGGAAGGAATTCCTGTCCCTTGCTGATGTGATTTCCAAACGTTCCGCCAAAGGAAACGATAAATGCTTCGTTTACATCCCATGCATCCACCGGACAGGATTTCGCACATCTGCCGCAGTAGTTGCATTTCTCTGTGTCGATCACCAGCTTGTCATCTCCTCAAAGGAGATGGCGTTTTCTCTGCAGGCCTTTTCGCAGACACCACAGTGGATACATGCGTATCTCTTTCCAGCTGACCTGAGCTGCTCCTTGATTCCTACATCATTCTCCTCTGCCTTAAGACAGTTGTTCTGACATCCGGTAACACCAAATTTAATTTATGAGGGAAGCTCTCTTCCAAAATATCTCTCATTTAATTTCACTGCAATGTCATAGCTGTTGATATTTCCGCTTGGACAGACAGCGTTGCCCTGGCAGGCTGTAACTGTACGGACTCTCGGTCCGCAGACACCAGGCTTGCATCCGCCTTTTGCAAGATCATCCTTTTTACATCATCAATATCATCTAATTTAATGAACGGGATCTCAACTCCCTGTCTGGAAGTAAGATGTACATATCCGTCACCGTATTTCTCAGCTACCTCTGCGATCTTCTTAAGGTTTTCTGCGGTAAGTGTACCGCCTACACAGGCAAGACGAAGAGAAAAAAATTATTTTTCTGCTTCTGTCTCATGAAACCACCTTTTTTAATGTAGCGTAATCTACTTTTGCCATAACGAACTCTCCATTTCTCTGCTGGTGCAGCTCTTAGATTTTATCGGTTATTTTCTATCGCTTGTTTGAAATCTTCTTTTAAATCTTCAATATCTTCAATTCCCACACTGATACGGATCAGATCCTCGAATACCTCCGGACTGCGCTTCTCTTCGTCGGAGATGTGTGCCGCGATGGTGGATTCCGGATGGATCACCAGGGTCTTCGTATCTCCGATATTGGAGATGATCAGCGGGATCTTCAATGAATTAATAATGGAAAAAAGCCTTCTCCTTGCTTCCGGTTCTTACGGTTACGATAGCTCCGTAGCCATTCCTGAACTGCTTTTCCGCAATTTCGTGATAAGGGCTTTCTTCCAGTCCCGGATAATTTACTTCAATGTCACCACCCAGGCCCTGTAAAAATCTCGCAAGCTCCAGTGCATTGTCACACTGTCTCTGCATTCGAAGTCCCAGGGTTTCCAGTCCCCAGGTTATTAAGGAAAGCATTCTGCGGGAGCAAGACACGCGCCAGTGTTCCGGAAAAGTCCGTTTCTAAGCTTGGCGATGTATGCAAATGGTCCGAATTTCCGGTATGGAGCAAGTCCCGGATATCGGTAAGGGTCCCATTTCAGACCCTACCACAGACAAGAATACCGCTGATGGCATCGCTGCTTCCATTGATATATTTGGAAGAGGAATGAACCACAATGTCAGCTCCAAGCTTCAGTGGCTGGATCAGATACGGGGTTGCCACCGTGTTGTCTACGATCAGCGGTACGTCATGCTTATGTGCCACTTCCGCAACTGCCTGGATATCGGTAACATCTGGCTTGGGGTTGCCAATGGTCTCCCGCAAAAACAAGTCGCGTCTTCTCTGTGATCTCTGCCTCAAAAAGCTTCCGGCTTATTCTCTTTCACATATTTTACAGAAATCCCGAAAGGCTTCAGATCATCGAACAATTCCACAGTTCCGCCATACAGTCCGCAGGCTGCCACAATCTCATCTCCCGCCTGAAGAATGTTCAGAAACGCATTGGTCAGCGCTGCCATTCCGGATGCACAGGCCACACTGCCGATCCCATCCTCCAGCATGGTCACTCTCTTCTCAAAGGACTCTACCGTAGGATTGTTGATCCTTGTATAGGAGAAGCCCATTTTTTTTATTGTCAAAAATTTTCTCCAGGTCTTCCGCGCTGTCATGTCGGAATGCGCTGCTCTGATAGATTGGAACCTGTGTTGCACCCTGTGGATATTTCTCGTTGGTGCCGTGGAGCAGCCCTGTATTAAAGCCGTATTCGTTCATAGCCTCTTCCCTTTCTTTTGTTGACACTTATATTAACCTACTATTCATAGTATGTCAATAGGAAAACAGGATTAAATGTATTTTTTGTGTACACAACTATACGACAGCATGATACAATTATAACAGTTACGATAATTACAGCACCAAAGAAAGATGCCCGCAGGCATACAAACCTACATTAAGAACAGGGAGGTGATCCCTATCAATATAAACCCGAAGCTCCGGAATATTTTTCACTCTTTATTCAGTCCCACCCTTGATTTCCGCGTCCGGCTGTTCAACATCCTCGCCTTGGGAGGTACTGTGATCAGCCTGATCATGGCCTTTCTCAGTCTCGGGACCGGTTCCTGGGGAAATGTACTGATCAACATTGCACTGGTTGCAGTCTCCGGAGGACTTTTTCTTTATTCCTATTACAGTGGAAAATATCAGCGCTGCTACCTGATCACCATTGTCGTGATCTTTCTGATCGTTTTTCCGGTGATGTTTTTACCAGCGGCGGTTATCGTGGCGGCATGCCGGCTTTCTTCGTGTTTGCTATTATTTTTTACCGTGCTGATGCTGGAAAAAAAGACGGGCTCTGATCGTTTCTCTGCTGGAGATTATCCTTATATATGGGACTGTGTCTGATTGCGTACCATTTTCCGGACACAGTAACTCCCTTTTCCACGGAAGCTGACCGGCTGGCAGATATTCTTCTTGCATTTGTCTCTGTAAGTATTGTCTGCGGCATTGTTCTCTATTTTCATCTGAAGGAATATAACCAGCAGCAGCTCCTTCTGGAGGAACAGAACCTGCGACTGCGCTCCCTTGATAATGCCAAGTCCACCTTCCTGACCACCGTTGCCCATGAGATCAAAAATCCTCTGAACTCCATCTCCCTTCACGCCCGGGATACTTCCGAGCTGCTTGAGGAAGAACCTCTGGATTTCTCGCTTTATGCAACAAAATCTCCGCACCATTGAACAGTCGGTAATGCGGATCGACCGGATCGTGCTGGATCTGATGGACACGGTTTCCATTGAGCAGGGACGACTTGCTCTTTCTCTTGTGCCATCGGATCTGTCCGGTCTTTTTACATTCTGTAAAAAAGACTACTGCAGTCATCCAAGTCTTAAAGAACAATCAGCTGGTCCTTACGACACAATCCGGACTCCCGGAAATCTCTGCAGACCCGGAACGGCTGATCCAGGTTGTCACCAATCTGATCTCCAATGCAGAGCGTCACACCCAAAAACGGAACCATCACCATTTCTCTTACCGGCGAACCGGGCTGGCAGACCATCTGCGTCTCCGACACCGGAACCGGCATGTCAGAAGAAATGCGAAAAAACGCACTCAAGGGTTATATTTCCGCAGATAAGGATTACTGGCGGCACGGCATAGGCCTCTATGTATGTCATCAGATAATCACTGCCCACGGCGGCAAAATATGGCTGAAAAGTAAAGAAGGCGAGGGAACTCAGGTGTTCTTCTCACTTCCGGAGGAGGAATCATAAATGAATGAAAAGAAATCGCTTATCCTTATGGTCGAGGATGAAGAACAGGTGCTGAATACCAACTGCCGGATGCTACGGCGCCGTGGCTACGATGTCCGCACTGCACAGACAGCCGCCGAAGCCTGTCATCAGCTTGAAGAACAGCTGCCAGATCTTCTCATCCTGGACATTATGC
>VOFJ01001557.1_pt1 | contig 11748 bp, 14 predicted proteins | sample 5384081 | NCBI WGS metagenome assembly VOFJ01 (sample SAMN12384729, study PRJNA508395) | human gut metagenome | isolation source: healthy gut I | host: Homo sapiens | reverse complement strand
TGGTATTCTTCTCAGCCACACTGACTGCCATTACATCCACCTGCCCATCTTCATTCCCTTACCGGAAACGATATTGATCGCCGCAACGATCACAAATGAAATGATCAAGATCACAACTACCCAGAAACCGGCCATGCCGCATAATTTCCTGCCGCAGTCTCGAAGCAATGGCAACGGAAACGGTTCTGGTCTTGCCAAAATGTTTCCTGCGAGCATGGATGTAGCACCGTATTCTCCGATTGCTCTGGCAAAGGCAAGGACTGTACCGGATGCGATTCCGGGTCCTGCTGTCGGCATGACAACTGTCCAGAAAGATTCTTCTGTCACTCATGCCAAGTGTCTTGCCTGCTGCGATTAAATTCACATCCACCTGTTCAAATGCAGCGCGTGCATTTCGGTACATCAGTGGAAACGCAATTACAGATGCTGCGATCACGCAGCCCTTCCAGGTCTGTACGATCTTAATATCAAAATTATCCAGCAGAAATGCCCCGAACGGACGTCTCAGACTGAACAGCAAAAAAGCAGAATGAAACCGGCCACTGTCGGGGGAAGTACCAGAGGCATGGTCAGAATACCATCCAGTATGCCTCTGGAAAAGGTTTCATCTTCATTAGCAGTCTCGCAAAAGAATATTCCCAGAAAAGAACGCGATCACAGTCGCTGTGAAACCTGTTTTCAATGAAATCCACAAGGGACTCCAGTTTATTTCTGCCAGAAATTCACTCATTCTTATTTAGCTTCCTCTGTTGTCTCTGTCTCAGCATTTGTTTCTGTGTCATCTGCTTCTTCTGTTGCTTCTGCATCTTTATCATCTGTTTCGGAAGCATCATCTGCTTTTTTTGTATGCTGTGAATCCATTTCTCGAATACTTTCATAGCGTCGTCAGATTTGATGTACTCAAGGAATGCTTCTGTAGCTGCTGTATCATCTTCAGATGCCTCTTTGTCTTCGATAAGGCCTACCGGATAGAGAACAGGTGTCTTCAGTGCATCTGCCGGAGCTTCTGCGATAACGTCTACTTTATCTGCAACGGAAGCTGCATCTGTAGCATAAACGATACCGATCTCATTACTTCCTTCACTTACTGCAACAAGAACTTCAGATACATTTTTTACCTTCATTGATTTCCATCTTATTTACTTCATCTGTAATTCCAAGATTGTCGAAAATTTCTCTGGAATACTGTCCAACAGGAACGCTGTCACCTGCAAGTGCGATGTTGGCCGCATCTGTGATATTCTCGAATCCTGTTACCTTTTGTCTCTCCGTCCTTTGGTCTGATCAGAACGACTTTGTTCTCAAAGGATATCTTCTACCGTATCTTTCTTAGCCAGATCTTCGTCTACCAGAGCGTCCATCTGCTTGTCAGCTGCTGAAAAGAAAAGATCACAGCGTGCACCTTCCTCGATCTGTGTCTGTAATGTGCCTGAGCTGTCTGCATTGTAGAGGATTTCAACATCAGGATATGTCTCATTGAAGTCTTTCTGGATTTCTTCCATTGCATTGCTTAAGCTTGCTGCGATGAATGTGTTGACTTCACCTTTTAAGTCTGTACCCGCTGCGAAAACTCCTGTGCTGAACATTCCTGCACTCAGTACTCCTGCCATCATTGCTGCAATTAATTTCTTTCTCATATTTTTACCGCCTTTCATTTAGTTTCGTTTTGTTTTATTCAGTTTTGTTTCCTTTTTGTATCTATTGTACAAAACTTTTTGTATTCTTGTCAATTTTATTTGTATATGTTATCATGTAAATGATAAAAGGTCAAAGCCTTATTTTTACTGCCATAAACAACTTTCCGGCCTTTGATCGGGTATCAGATAAATCGTTACTGTTCACCGTTCTCAGTAACGCAGCCAAAATTCATTCAGATTGCCTGTGGCAATGGAATTTTAACTTGTATGTCTCAGGATTTTGGCATATCCATGCCAAAACACCTCGCAGGGATAGTGGAGTGTGAACAGTAACGATAAATCTATAGAACAAAAATAATAAACAGTGAGGTAATTATCATGAAATTAAGTGCACGCAATCAGTTAAAAGGGAAAGTAGTAAGTATCAATAACGGAGCTGTAAACTCCATCGTTTCTATTGATATCGGCGGTGGAAACATTATCACAGCAACCATCTCCTGTGCAGCAGTTGAAGAATTAAACCTGAAAGTAGGTTCTGATGCTTATGCAGTGATCAAGGCTACTAATGTCATGGTAGGTATTGATGAATAAACTTTACACAGCTCAGGAGGTCGCAGACCGTCTAAAAAGATCAAAAGACAACGGTCTATGAACTTATCAAGCGCGGTGAGCTGGAATCTTCCAAAATCGGAAAACAACTCAGGGTCAGCGAAGATCAGTTGACACAGTATCTTAACAGAAGCAGTTCCGGCAATTCCGAAAGCGGGCAGGATATTCCATACACTTCTGTTAATTTTGAACCTGAGAGCTCTCTGCTGAAGAAGAGATTATCTGCTTCATTCCAGTGGTATCATTTTTAGGCGGCCAGACTTCTGCCGCCCTGGAGCTTCTTCTCGGCAAAATGTCCGCTCATCCTGATGGCCTTCCTGTCCTGCAGTCTCATATGAATGACTATAACGGACTTTATTCCCTGTATTTCGAAAAGGCACATATCGCTGCTACCAGTCTGGATATAGATGATATCCGTCACCTGGTTCCCGGAATCCCGCTGATACTTCTTTCTTTATATAAATACTCTGTCGGCTTCTATGTACAGGCCGGAAATCCTGAAAGATTTCTTCTGTGGAGAACCTGACGGATCCGAAAGTTGTTTTTATGAATCGTGAAAGGGAAGTGCCCGCAGGGTTTATCTGGGACCGTCTGTTAAAAAAGAACGGGGAATCTCTTCTGAAAAAAAATCAGCGGATACAGAAATGAAGCTGTCTCTGATATGTCATCTGCATCTGCTGTTTTTTGAGCACAGAGCGAATGTTGCTTTTGGAGAAGAAATGATCGCACGTTACTTTCCGGGACTTGATTTCGTCCCTGTGACTGATATGCAGATGTATCTGGCAATTCCTGCGGAATCTGTGAGAAAGCCGGGGTTCTCTGTTCTTGTGGAAATTGTACAGTCTGAAGATTTCAAAGCTGAGATTCATCATCTGACAGGTTATGATACCTCTTATACCGGCGAAATGATCTGTATATAAGAAACCTGTAACATAATAAAAAGCCCTGCTGTCCGGGATATACGCTTATGACGTACATGCCGCTTATACAGCAGGGGCTTTTTCTTATACATTATTTACAACCAAAAGTGTTTTTCCGATAAAGTATCCAAGCACCAGAATACCAAGTGCGATTCTGTACCATCCGAATGCCTTAAAAAGTCATGTTTCTTTATGTATCCCATCAGGAATTTGATCGCGATAATGGAAACTACAAATGCCACTACCATTCCCATTGATCAGGATCATCACCTCTGTTCCTGTGAAAGAGAAACCGAATTTCAGAATTTTCAGAAGACTGGCTCGAACATGACCGGGATTCCCAGGAAGAAGGTAAATTCTGCTGCTACTGTACGGGAGGGTTCCTGCAAGGATACCACCGATAATGGTGGAACCTGAACGGATGTACCGAACTACGGAGAGTACCTGGAACAGACCGATGATGAGTGAATGCAGTCTTAAATGACAGATTTTCCAGATTTGTACAGGTTGGTCTTCTTCTCTTGTTATAATTCTCAATGACAATGAAGAGGATACCATATACGATCAGTGCAATGGCAACTACTACATAGTTATTAAATTTCTTCAATGACATCATTAAACGGAAGTGCGATAACAATCGTCGGTATACAGGCTACTATAATTTTAAACCAGAGTACCCATTTTTTTCTTTATCACAGAACTTCTCCACAAAAGTAAAATTCCTCTGGATACTGCACCATGCCTGTTAAGCACTGCCTGCTGTTTCTTTGAAATTGGTCTGATATAAAACGGCCACAATTTGTTCCAGTAGAGAACTACAACCGCGAGGATCGCGCCAAGCTGGATCACTACGAAAAACAGATTCTTAAAATCCTCTGTCACATTCAGTTTCAGGAACTCATCCACCAGGATCATATGTCCGGTACTGCTGATCGGGAGCCACTCTGTGATTCCCTCCACAATACCAAGGAAAATAACCTTCAACATTTCAATAAAATCCATAATCTTTCCCTTCCTGTTTTTTTTTTTGTTGTTATTCTTATTTACAACGATTTTCAACCGGATCAGACAGGTTTCTGCCAGATAATAAGTAAATGCAAAAGACCCACATATATCTATCTGACTCACTGTAAATACTCATATGATTATATTACACACCATGCCACTGATACAACTGTAATCTGTATTTTTCTGCTGATTCTATAAGATAAAAACAGCCGCCTTTTTCTCCGACAGAGAAAAAATTACGGCTGCTTTTCATCATTTCATATTATTTATCAGTTCTTTATCTTCTTGCAATCGTAGCAATATCAATAAAGAGATAAATTGTTCAGGTCTGTATTCTCAAGGCTGGTTGCCAGTGCCTCTGCTGTATCCAGAGAAGTCAGGACATTCACACCTGTTTCGATCGCATTACGTCTGATCACAAATCCGTCTTTCTGATGCTCAACTCCCTGAGGCGGAGTATCGATGACAACGTCGATCTTATGACCAAGGATAAGGTCCATAAGGTTCGGTGCAGGCTGCTCCAGCTTATTTGTACGGATAACTTTGATTCCGTTTTCTTTGAGGACTTTTTTGCAGTTCCCAGTGTAGCATAGATTCTGTATCCAAGTGCTTCGAATCTTCTTGCGATCAGGATACCTAAGTTGTGCTTGTCATTGAATGACTTCTTGTAGTCAGCCCATAAGTTCAATGCTTGATAAGTATCTCCGTAATTAGCTTTTGTTACACCTCCAGGTGTACCAACGGATAGCGGAGATAACGTACTTTCTTCTGGCATTGTCTGATACAGTATCTTGCCGTGCTGGGTTTGATCTTGATAGAATTTGTTTCCGGTATAATCTCCCTTGATTGATAAACCGGCTAACGGTGTCAGATTAAAGGCGGCAGTGTACCAAAAGTCATCCGAGTTGGTTTTGTCTCGCCCAGCTCCATCTAATAAACCAGCAAAGTTATAGTTGAAGTTGCTACCTGCTATACCAGCAAAATTATTACCATCTGGCAGGTAAACAGGAATAGTTGGGAATCCACGATAGATTTCGTAAAAAATGTTTCCTAAATTAAAATTGCTGGTGTAGGGATAATCACTTGTAGGTTGCGGTTATATTTTTGTACGGAAAGTTACTTCCAACCATTTTGTAATCTGAGTGGAAAAGTTGAAAGACATATTAATACGTTTGTATTTATCCGTACCATATTGCAAAATACCATCTTGTCCTTTATAACCAATAGAGCCGTAGTAAGTCGTCTTGTCTGAACCACCGCTGATACTTGCATTATGTTGTTGCATGAATGACGGTTTGTACATTACGTCGAACCAATCGGTGTTCCCAGCATAAGCCCATTGTCCGGCAGCAGTTATTGAATTGTCTGTTGTATAAAATGCAGAAGGACCTCTCCCCGCAATGAAATCATCTACAGCCTGAACGTGTTCATCTTTGAAATACTGTCCGCTGCCATTGTTCACGTTTGCCTGATTCATGGCACGAATCCACTTATCGGAAGAAACACCATCCGGTAAGCGAGAGGCCATCGACCAAGAAAAGTTGTTATTGTAGTTGATTTGAACTTTTTGTCTTCTTTTTTCCCTTTTTTAGTTGTGATCAATACAACGCCAAAAAGCAGCACGGGCACCATAAATAGAAGCAGAGGCAGCATCTTTTAATACTGATACGCTTTCGATATCTTGTGGGTTAAGCAAAGACAAGTCTGATGTTTCGACTCCGTCGACTAACAATAGTGCTTGTCCTCCATTCAGTGAAGTTGCACCACGTACATTAAATGTAGTAGCTGCATTTGGATTACCACTGGCGAAATCAATATTCAAGTTTGGAATAGCTCCTTGCAAACCTTGTGCAATGTTTCCGATCGGACGATCTTCCAGAATCTTCGCTATCTGCAATCCCTACAGCGCCGGTCAGGTTTACCTTCTTTTGTACACCATAGCCAACGACTACGACTTCTTCCAGTTTTTGAGTGTCTTCCGCTAATTTGATTTGAAGAGTGGATTGTCCTGTGTATTTGATTTCTTGAGTTGTGTAACCAATGAAAGAGATCTGAATGATGTCTCCATTTTTTTACACCTTCCAATGTGAAATTACCATCCATGTCGGTAATGTTTCCATTGGTTGTTCCTTTTCACTACGACCGATGCTCCGGCAACAGGCCCTAGATCATCTACCACAGTACCTGTAACTTTTCCGTTCTGCTGGGAAATGTTCATACCTTGCTTGAGGGCATTGTTTCTGCAAATATACTTGCTGGGAAACAAGTGGCACCTGCCAGCAAGATTAAGCTGATAGGTTTGAAATTTTTTCAACATAATTTGTGTCTTATATTTAATTGAAAGAATGCTCTTTTAATTAAAATGATGGCGCTTATTATCGCTTTTCTACATCATATATACAAAATGTTAGAGTTTTTAGCTTTTGCGTATAAAGTTTATCTGTGTTTGTAATTAGTTCTAAAAAGAACTCTGCACATTTCATATCGGTGTCAAAGATATGAAAATTTTCCGTTGTACTGTTATTTTTCTAAAAAAAATACGTAGAAGTTTCTTTTTTAACATTTTACTCTTTTGGTATTACACAGGTATTATTCTGTTTATCAGAATAATGTATCCATTGGAAATATGTAACTATATAAAAATAGATAAATAAAAAACATGGTCGTACTTCTGCTAATTTGTTAACAGAAGTAATTTAAAGAGACTTGTGTATTTTTAAGTAATTATTGCATAATATATTTTACTTGTTTAATTTATTGAAAATCATATTGTTATGAAGTTGTATCAAAATGTATTAAAGCTAAAAATACCATAGTTCTTTTTAGAACTAATATCATTTTAAACATTGAAAACACAAAGATGTGTGAGCCTGCTTGTTTCATTGAATAAGAAGTTATTATGAAAATCAGAGTAATTCTTTCAATATCATGGAACACAAATTATGATTCAAAAGAATCAGACCTATTAGCCTAATCCTGTTGCCGGAGCCTCTGTGATTGTTAAAAGGAACCATTAACGGCATCATGACGAATGTGGATGATAATCTTCCTCCAGTGGTAGTCCATTGGTTTTGATTGATGGCATGGGGAAGGTGGTATCAACACTGTCAACCCGCAGGATATTGAGAATATTTCTGCTTTGAAAGATGCTGCCGTTTCTTCCATTTGCAGGGTTTGTGTTCCTTTGGTGTAATTATTACAAAAAGCGGTAGAACAGGAAAACCAGTTGTAAAACAACAATAATAGCTTTCGATGGAATGATTCGGTAAGAACCCTAACCAAATGGATTCATATTCAAAAAATACAGCATTCGTTCCGAATGGTCCGGGATGGCCGGGGAAAAAGAAAAAAAGGAGCCTGCTAACCCATATATGGATATGTTCTTGGCTGTGGATATATCGTCTTATAGCGAAGTGCTGTATAGTAAAGGTCTCGGCTAGGTGCATTGTGTCGGTGTAGGAGTGTGGTTAGGCGATTATGGTGTCGGTGTGACCCGTGGTATGGTCGATGGTTTTTAATGGCAAACGGTCAGCCGATCGATGTTATACAAGGTTGGATTGACCAGTTGCCCAGCGTAATAAGTCTCTCCTCTCCCCAGTCATTTTTGGCCTCTTCGCTCATAACAGTAGCAGCGATTGTCTTATTATAATCTGTATCGGGATGAGCACGTTCGCGAAAAGCTCTCCAATAGCTCTGTGCTTTGGCATCCAGATTTCCATTCTTTTTCATAACATGCTTCCATATAGTTTAATAAGGCATCTGATGCACGATTCGCAATCGTTTCATCACTCAGATAACCATTTCCTGCCGCATCCTTTTTATTTTTTGTTCCCAAATCGAAAAAAAAAAAGTTTTTTGTCTTTTCCCATTTGTCTTTTTCTTCTCGTTTCTCTGTCCTTGTGAAACAATTTGTCAATATGTTTTTCGGATTACTTTTTCAGCATGATCTGCTTTTACCCGAAAGGTTAAATACAAAACAACTTCTCTTTTTTTGTGTTACATATATCAAAAAAAGATGTTGGTTTCAGCCAAGACATGTATCATAATTTAAACAAAAAACATTAGTTATGTTGAAAAAGAATTAAGCCTGTCAGCATGGTTTTGCTTGCGAGCACGTTATGTTTCTCCGGGAATATATACTCGGCTTCAAGTGCAGGTAATCCAGACACTGACATTTCCCAACAAAATGCAAAAGTAACGGGAACCGTCGAAGATGCTTTGGGACCGGTTGCCGGTGCATCTGTCGTTATCAAAAGGAACCACCAACGGGACAATGACCGATATGGATGGTAACTTTACGTTGGATGGGGTAAAAAAGTGGGGATATTATCCAAATATCCTTTATCGGTTACGCCACACAGGAGATTCCTTATGCAGGACAAGCCTCTTTGTCTGTACATCTTGAAGAGGACACGCAAAAATTGGATGAAGTAGTCGTGACTGCTTTGGGTATGAAGCGTGATAAAAAAAGCGTTAGGTTACGCCATGCAGGAATTGAAGGGAGACGAGTTGTTGTCTTCCCGCGAACCAAATTTGGCCAATTCGTTGTCTGGTAAAGTTTCCGGTTTACAGATTGTACGCTCCAGTAACGGGGTGGGGAGGTTCTTCGAAGATCGTGCTCCGTGGTAACAGTTCGCTGACCGGTAGCAATCAGCCATTGATCGTGGTGGACGGTACGCCGATGGATAATTTTACAGGCGGTGTGGATGATGTTTGGGGTAATTCCGGAGCCGATATGGGTAACGGCCTTTCTGATATTAACCCTGAAGATATCGAATCGATGACGGTCCTGAAAGGAGCTTCGGCAGCTGCACTTTTACGGTTCGAGGGCCGGTAACGGCGTGATCCTGATCACGACCAAATCGGGACGGAAAAACGAAGGGCTGGGGATTACGGTGAATGCTGGTATCACGGCTGAATCCATTTTCTTGAAACCGGATATGCAAAACAGCTTCGGACAAGGATCGGTCGGAGTTTATGACAACCAGTCCCGTTTGAGTTGGGGACCGAAAGCTGAAGGCCAGACTGTGACGGATTGGCTCCGGACGCCAAGTGCCTCTCCAGACATATGATAATATCGATGCTTTCTTCCATACAGGAACCTCTTTTAACGAAGGCGTCAGTTTCCAGCAGAATGTTAACGGAACTTCTGTCTTCGCATCTATTAACCGTTCGGATGATGCCGGTATCACACCGGAATCGAAACTGAATAAGACGAACGTTACGTTGCGTGCCACCACGTTTCTCGATAAGGCGGAGAAATGGAAGGTGGATGCCAAAGTGAACTATATAAATATGAATGCCCATAACCGCCCGATCCAAGGCGTGAACCCGTCAAATGCGTTCAACACGATATACGGTCTGCCTCGTTCCTTGAATGTTAAGGAATTTAAGAGCAGCGTGGATGAAGAAGGCAATATGATCTGGTGGGATGCCTCCAAGAACCCGCAGGAAAACCCGTACTGGGTGACCAAATACCGCCAGAACAATGATACCCGTAACCGTCTGTTGGGTAACGTATCGTTGAAGTATGCGCCGACCAACTGGTTCGATATCGAACTGCGTGGCGGTACCGACTATTATACGACGACCAAAAAATGAGAAAGTATATGCCGGCGGTAACACCTCGCCCCGCGGCCTGTATAATGAAGGTTCTGAGACATTCTACGAAAATAACTACAGCTTCCTGGCTACCGCACGCAAAGACAACCTGCTGGACCGCTTGGGCGGTTTCGTTACTTTCGGTGGTAACCTGATGATACAGAGGCGAACGAAGATGAACGCCTCGGCCGGTGAATTGCTTGTGCCAGACCTCTTCTCCCTGAACAACGGCATTAATAAACCGACCGTTACCTCCGAGTTGATCCGCCGGAAGATGAATTCCCTTTATGGATCATTGCAACTGAACTGGGACGGCTATCTGTTTTTAGACGTGACAGCCCGTAACGACTGGTCATCTACTATGTCCAAAGACAATCGCTCTTATTTCTATCCTTCGGTCAGTCTCTCCGGTGTGATCTCGGATATGTTACCTAAGATCGGCGGAAACATGCCGGAGTGGTTCACCTTTGCAAAAAGGTGAGGGCTTCTTATGCGGAAGTCGGTAATGATCTTGATCCCTATCAATTGTACAATAATTACACGGTAGGAAAAGACGAAAAACGGGAATACGACGGCTGCTCCCGGCCAAATCTTGTTTGATTCGAGCGTACGAAGCGAGTTGATCAAATCATGGGAAGCCGGTCTCGACGTGCGTTTCCTGCAGAACCGCTTGGGTTTGGATTTCGCCTGGTATAAGACGAATGCGACCCGCCAGTTGCTGAACCTGCCGCTCGACCCGTTTGCCGGGTATAGTTCCCGCAAGGTGAACGCCGGTAATATCCAGAACGAAGGTCTGGAAATCTCGTTGAACGGTGCCATTTTCCAAAGCCCGGACGTGCAGGGATTCAACTGGAATGCGACAGCCCAGTTCTCCTTGAATCGCAATAAGATCATCGACCTGTATCCGGGCGTGACGCTTTATGACATCAAGACATTGGATGCGATCCAGATCATGGCGGCACAAGGCAGTTATTATGGTGATATTTACGGACAGACCTTTCTGCGTGTGACGGACAAGGACAGTCCGCATTATGGCAAAGTGATTGTGGGGAGACGACGGCCTACCTCTGATCTCTGCTGAAAAGAGCAAGGTGGGTAACCAAAGTCCGGACTGGATGCTGGGTTTGACGAACAGTTTTTCATATAAAGGGTTTAACTTGAGTTTCCTGGTCGATTTCCGTATCGGTGGCGACATCTATTCGGCAACAGCTTCCAACCTATTTGTCCGTGGTAATGCAGCCGGAACGGTTGTGAACGGTGAACGTCAGGATTTTGTCGTGCCTAACACGGTTGTCAGGAAAGACGGAGGATATGTGGAAAACAATGTTCCGGTCACTCACCAGAACTATTGGGAGCGGATCGGATCGACCGGTAATTACGGTTTGCCGGAGGTTTTCACATATGACGCAACCAATATTCGTCTACGTAACATCACTTTAGGATATACGTTCAACAGAGCGATGCTGAAAAGACGCCGTTCCAGCGTTTGAATCTGTCTGCTACCTGCAACAATGTATGGATGATCCATTACAATTTGCCAGGTATTGACCCCGAATCCGTTTCGGCAACCAACACGAATGCGACTGGTTTCGAAAACGGGGCCGCTCCGACGAGCCGTTCGTTCACGTTTAACGTAACGGTCGGGTTTTAAAAAGACTTACAAAACCTTTCCGGAAGACCGGATGGTCGGTTTTTGATAATTTGCAATCATTTTGTAAAGGATATAAAAAGAAACAACATAATATGAACACAAAAAAAATAAAAATATTAGCAGGCCTATTCTCTATGGCGGCATTGTTTTTCTTCCTGTAACGATTTTCAGGAGATAAATGAAGATCCGAACCAGGTGGATGAAAGCAAGGTAAAAGCCTGAATGGTTCTTGAATGCCTCGATCGTCGGTGACCAGATGAATCCGGAGATCGCCGAACGTATGTTTATCCTGACTTGGAACCGGGCGTCTCGTTTCAATCGG
>VOFJ01002402.1_pt1 | contig 11762 bp, 16 predicted proteins | sample 5384081 | NCBI WGS metagenome assembly VOFJ01 (sample SAMN12384729, study PRJNA508395) | human gut metagenome | isolation source: healthy gut I | host: Homo sapiens | reverse complement strand
CCCTGCCTCAAGCTTGATTTTCTGCAAGCCGTCATAGACAGGCTTCAAGCTCTGGAAAGCAGCGGAGCTGTCATAGAGCTGCTTAATTGCTTTCATTCGGGCGGTCTGTTCGTCCAGCGTTTTCTTCAAGCTCTCTGTGGCAGCACTGTGTTCGCTGACACGGCGTTCCAAATCTTCAAGAGTGTAAATCCCGTTTGCCCGGAGATAATTGAAAGTCTCATTCATCTCCTTTAGATTGCTGACCTTGCCTTTCTGCGAATACGCCCCGGCTCTGCGGCGGGTGTAATAGGCGTTCAGCAGAGAAACAAGGTTGGGTGCCTGCGGCTTGGCAAGCTCCGCTTTTGCTTCGGCAATCCAATCAAACAGGAGAGCGATTTTCTTCTTGATGTCCCGGATAACGGCATTGGTTGCCCTGATCCAGCGGTTGAACTCGCCTTTCTCGGTGCGTATGCCTTTCTTCTCCATTGCCCGGACGGTTGCGCCCTCGTGGACGGTGGGAAGAAGCTCCACGCCCTGACGCTCATAGCTCCGGTGGTCGATACGAACATCAAGCCCTTTCTCCGCAAACTTGGCATTGCATAGCTCCGCCCATGTCTGACGCCAATGTTCCAGCGTTTCGGGACTGCCCCAGTCGGTAGTGGGAACGGCATTGAAAACATACTCGCCGTTTGCGTCTCTAATACGGTTGCCGTCCTCGTCCAGCTCATACACCCGGCGTTGCTTTAGCCCCCATTTACCGTCCTGCTCGATGGGGCGGATAGGACAAAGCACATGGAAGTGTGGATTTGGTATGCCGCCGTCCTCCCGGTCTGGCTGGTGTACGGCGAAGTCAACCACCATGCCACGGCTCACAAAGTTCTCCAATAAAAATCGCCTTGCAAGAGCGATGTTTTCCTCAAGGGAAAATTCATTCTGCAAGGCAATGTCAAAGCTGTATGCAAGCTGGGCGTTCTTTCCACGCTCGGCTTTTTCCACGGCGTTCCATAGGGTCTGGCGGTCTGCGTATTCTGGCGGTGCATGGGACGGCAAGAGAATGTCAGAGCAGATCACGCCGCCCTTGCGGGTGTAGTCGCTGTATTCGCCGTAATACTCGCTATACAATCGCTCCCCGGCTCGGTAGGCGGCAGAAGCAATAGCGGACTGTCCTGCGCTTCGCTTAGTCTGCGTGACGCTCAGATGAAATAGTGCCATCGGCTTTCAACTCCTTTTCTCTGTTCGCTTGGTTGGTGTGAGTAATCGCCATGTGACGGACGGCTCGCTGGACTTCGGACAGAGAAAAGATGTACTCCATCAGCTCTGTCATTTCGGTGCGTGTGAGATCTTTGACCTCCGGGGCAAGGCTCTCAATCGTGCCGCCCAGATTGCAAAGACGATGGGTGCGTTTCTGCCTTTCGCCTTTCTCCAGATATTTCTTTCTGTTCTCAAGACGGTTGAGCTTGTGCTTCTCCTGTAAAAGCTGCGTCTCGGCTCGTTCCTTTTTCGGCTCGGAGCTGTTCAAGGGTTTTTCGGTTTTGTCATTTTTCGTGACCTCCTTTTTTTTTGAAAATGGGGATAAAAAAAAAAGACCGTCAACTTTTCGCATGGTGCGACAAATCAACGGTCAGTTTTTTCGGTATTCAGTTGTTGTGTTCAGTTCGGTAAATTGAAGTTGGTCAAAGTCGTTGGCGAAGATATTCCACAACATTTCCATTCGTATCATAGAAACAGATGTTTCCTACATTGAGGGGCAGGACAATGGCGAAAGGCTTTGCCACTATCAATATCAATCACCTGAATGCCGTTGCCCATCATCATCTACTTCAAGTCGAACAATATTTTGGGTATTCATTGAGATAAATGCCCTTTCGTTATTTCCCTCAACAACAAACTCTGCAATGTAATCATCAACCTCAACTATATATCCACCACCACGGAAGAAATATCCAAAAAGACAAGCCAGGGCGATTTACATAGACAGAAAAAGTGTGGTCTGTCTTGTCCTGTGGGTAAGAAATAAATGCAGCCATTGTGTCGGAAATGCTTCCATCAACAATCCAATCATCCAAAATTTTTTGAGATTGGCGAATGTCTGCTTCTAAACTGTTTGCGGTTTTACCAATGTCATTGTTTGCATAAAGGAAACCGAAAACCAACACACAAGCCAAAATAACACCCAAGAGGATTATGGGTAATTTCTTTTTCATAGAATCACACTCCTTTATCAAATTAAGATTCTTGATTTTCAAACTTGCTGGCGGCGAACGGTTTGTCAAAACCGTTTGCGGACGGCAAGTCCACAGGGGTAGCCGCTTTAGCGGCGCAAAGGGGGTGTAGCCACCTTGACGGAACGAAGTGACGCAACATTCTCGGTCATGCAGTTTTCTTCTGCTGACGGAGAATGAAGCTCCGCAGGGCGCACTACTCTCGACAGAGAGTATAGAAGTGCGCCCTTTAGTTCCTAAAGGGATTTTATCAGTTCGCCAAACAAGAATTTGTAATTACATTCCATACATATTGGCATTCTTTACAAGTACTTTATCACCTTTTTCTAATTGTTCCTTGGAAATTCCTCGTAACCCAAGTCCAACATGCTCTGTTTTATATCCACAACCATTTGCTTTTCGTTCTTTTGTGTGTACATCGACAGTAGTAATTCTGGTTTCTAAGATATCTCCATTTGCTTTATAAATACACGCATTTTCCCCTTCTCTGCACATCCCTGTTAATATGTTTCCTGTGGCAACTGTTCCAACTCCCATAATTGTAAATATATCATCAATAATCAATTCAAAATCTTCTTTTAAACACGATGGAACATCTAATCTGCTCATGTATTCTGTTTCTCGTTCTTTTTTGCTTTTACCAAATAATCCCATGATATTTCTCCTTTAAAACTTCCGATTTATTGCTCAATTTCGTTTTTAAATTATACCATAAAACCTGTGAACAATTCTACCGCAACTTTGGACTATATGAGAAAAGTCCGGACAGTTTTCTGTCCGGACTTCCTCGCTCAATCGTATATCAATTCTGTTTTCATAACTTCCTCTGCCTGTGCCTTGCAAGCGTTCATCTGCCGCACCCATTCCATTTGGTTTTCGGCTTTCAGCTGTTCGGTTACGCCGTTGTGCTTTGCCAGCTCCGGCACAATCAGCTCCATGCGATTTCGTGCTGCTTCGTCAATCTCGGCGCAATGCTCAAAGAGCTTGTCGGATAGTACCAGTTCATTGAACAGTATCGGACGGTGCATTTCCAGATACGCTTTGCGAAGTCTGCCGTAGTGTCCGATGGGCTTGGTCTTGCGGATAATGATGTTCGGGATAAGATAATCGCCGTTCTGTGTGTAAGTGATATTCATGCTGTTTGTACTCCTTTCATCGGCTCTCTCTGCGGTAAACTGCTGACAGGGACGAACACGCCCTTTGCAATATCCTCCGCACGAATGGCGGCTTTCTTGGCTTCGATTTCTGCCTTTTTCCGCTTTTTGATTTTGTCCTCGTATCGCTTCTGCGCTCCGCTGGCTTTCCGCTTCAAGTAGTTCTGGTGAAGCCTGTCCTTGCGTTCCTCACGCTTGCGGATTTCCTCTAATTCTTCCGGGGTCAGCTCCACTTCGCCAAACGCCGGGGGAACGAATCGCCCAACGAAATTGAAGTAAATCTCGACCTCCTGTGTGGTCTGTATACTGCCTTTGCGGTCACGCTCATGCACAAGGATTTTCTCGATAAACTCGTTGAGCATGGCAATGGTCAGCTTGTCGAAGTTCTCGTACTTGTCGATCAGAGCGATAAAACGATCAGCGTCCTTTTCGTGCTTCTCATAGCTCTTGACAGCCTTTTCCAGAGCAGAGATTTCAGCGGTAAGCTCGGACTGTTCCTTTTCGTATTGAGCGTCCAGAGTGGCGTATCTGCTGTCGGACAGCTTGCCTAAAATGTTGTCCTCATAGATTTTACAGAGCAGGACTTCCAGCTCGGAAACTCTCTGCTTTGCTGGTGGCAAGGCGTGTCCGATGTTTCCTGACCTCTGTGGTCTGCTGGCTGGACTGTGCTTCCTGCACCACACGGACAAACTCGGCTCGGTCATGCTTGGCATATTCTGCAATGGCTTTCAGCATTTCAGAGACAAGGGACAGTACCACATCTTCATTGATACGGTGCTGTGTCGTGCAGAGCTTTCCAACTGGGACTTTGCTGTATTGGGAACAGGTATATTGAGAAATGCGCTTGCCGTTGTTGGTACGGTGGACATACATCTTGCCTCCGCAATCGGCGCAATAGAGCAAGCCTGTGAGGGGAGCTGCTTCGCCCCAGCCGTCTGGGTAGCGTCTGACATTCCCACGGATTTTCTGCACAAGGTCAAAGGTCTGCTGGTCAATGATAGGCTCATGGGTATTCTCGAAAATTGTCCATTCGTCCTCCGGGACATAATGGCTTTTCTTGTCCTTGAAGTGCTTTCGGGTCTTGAAGTTGATGGTGTGTCCCAGATATTCACGCTTTTCAAGAATGTTGCAGATGGTGGAAGAACCCCAGCCGTACACATCTTTGAAGGTCTTATTTTTGTTCACGCCCTCGCCGTGCCGGGCAAGGTAAGCGGACGGAATGAGGACTTTTTCTTCTTTCAGCTTGCTGGCGATCTGATACGGACCGTAGCCGTCAATCGTCATGGCAAAGATGCGCTTGACCACCTCGGCGGCTTCGGGGTCAACCAACCATTGGTCTCTGGCTTCGTTCCAAAGATAGCCGTAAATGACCGTGCCTGTGAGGTGCTTGCCGGACTTGCCTTTGGACTGGAAAGTGGACGGATTTTACGGCTGGTGTCTCTGGCGTAGTATTCGTTCATAATGTTGCGGAAAGGGGTAAAATCATCGTCCCCTCTGGCACTGTCCACGCCGTCATTGATGGCGATAAGGCGAACGCCACGCTGACGCAGGATTTCCATAATCTGACCGACTTTCAGATAGTCACGACCCATGCGGCTCATGTCCTTGATGCACAAATACTCCACATTCCCGGCTTCCACTTCTTTCATCATTGCTAAAAATCCGGGACGGTCAAAGCAAGTACCACTAATGCCATCGTCCGTGAAATGGACAATGTTTGTAAAGCCCTGCCGTGCGGCGAACTCCTCCAACATTGCCTTTTGATTGGATATGGAATTGCTCTCACGCTGTTGGTCATCATCTTTGCCAAAGTCATCACGGCTCAGTCGTTCGTACAGAGCTGTGATTTTCTCATTTTTTCTCATAACTTGCGCTCCTTTCTTCGGTTTTAGGTTGTGTGTTCTAAGAGACTTCCCAACCGCTTGATTAAGAAGTCTTTTAGAGCATACAACACCCGCCGCCAGCTTGTATTTGCGGTATTGCTTAACCGCAAAGTGGTCAGGCTCGCGGGCTTCCAGCTCGTCGAACATGACATCCACGGGGTTCTTGAAGGATTCATCGTCCTCTCTGGCTTCTGAGGCATTGATCATTTCGAGCAGGGTAGTAAAGTTTTTCTCGTGGTCGGGTGCCTCGTACCAGATGTAGCCGATGAGAGCTGTGTAGTAGAGTTTTTCAGCCTTGACCCAGAAATCTTCGCCGGACTTATCGCCATCTCCCTTCGTGTTGACGATGATCGTATTGACCAGCTTGAGGATGTCCTTCTCACTGCGGATGTAGCTGAATGGGTTGTAGTGCATGGATTTCGGAAATTGATGGTGTTCAGCGACTTGATGACGTAGCCGCCCTTTTCGAGCATCTTGCCGCACTCCACCAGCACCGTACCCTTCGGGTCAGTGACAACGTAGCTGCTGTGCATCTGCATCAGGTTTGGCTTCACGAAAAAGCGCGTCTTGCCTGAGCCGGATCCGCCGATGACAAGGATGTTTTTGTTTCTGGCATATTTCGGCTGCTTCGGGCGGCTGTTCATCGTCAGGTACTCTGTCTGCGTCAGGATGACGTTGTTCGAGAACTCTGGGTCCGTGTACGGCTTGATGTCCTCTGGCTTACCCCAGCGGGCAGAGCCGTACTCTTCGCCCTGCCGGAACTTCTTGCGGTTTTTGCCCTTGACGTAGACTGCCAGCTTGAGCAACACGCCAGCCGACAGACCGATGAGCAGATCAACGGGATAAAAGCTGGGCAGCGGATTGGCAAAGGCAGAACCGAACACGGCAAAACCGTTTGTCAGCTTGTCGATGAACGCTGTGCCGGGTGCAAGGCGGAATACGGCGGCAATTTTATCTGCAAAGTAAAAGGCGAAGACATACGGAAGGTTCAGAAGAACGAGCTTCTTCACATCGGGCTTGTTCACAGTTCCACACCCCGATCCTTGGTTTTGACCTTGACCTTCTCTGTGCTGCGCCTTGCTCTGAGCTTTCTCCTGATCCAGCTTGTGCCGGATGGACGGCTGTTCCTTCTGTTTGACCGTCTTGGCGGAGAACTCCTTAAATGCGGCGGTCATTACATCAACGTCCCGCCCTTGAAGAAGACAAGATAGTTGGGCGGCTCGATGGAAACATCCTTCTTGAGTGCAAAGTCCAGACCGTATTTGCTGGCGGTCCGCTCAAAGGACTTGATGTTGCCATCCGTTACTTCGATGTTGGAAATAGCGGCGTTCTGGCTCATCAGATGCTTGATGGACTGCTTGCCGCGATAGGTTTTGGGCTGCTGCATCTGCTTCTGCGCCTTCTCAATTTCCTGAACGAACTTGTCCAGTGCCTTTTTCAGCACCTCGGCTGAGATTTTGCCGCCCTTGATCATGATTGCAACAACTTTGGTGTTGACTTCATCCTGCATTGCGGCGTTTACCTCCTTTCGTTGGAATGATTATTGGGACTGCTGCCGAAGCTAAGGCGGCACAATCCGGCGATAGATGATTTTCATTCGAGCTGTCCTCCTTTCCGAGCAATGCTCACGACGGTATTCATTAAAGAGTGTCTTCACAGAGGCTATAATCGTAGGTTTTGCGGCTTTTTGACCCTGACCTGTCCTGCCCGTAGAAATCATGGTTGACGAGCGTGGAATAGTAATTGTCTATCGTCAGAGAGCGTTATACAGAGCAGTCAAATGTACGCACGGATATTACGTATGTCTGACGGGTTCTTGTTCATTGCTTCCAGAACGTACTCAATATGGCTGCTGTTGAGTTTGAGGAAACGGGATTTGACCACTTGCTGCGGCATATCCTCGCCGTTGATACGGATGGTCCGAGCAGGTAGAGCAGACAGCATCCAGCATGATGTCCATGATCTCCCGGAAGCGGTCTTTATCGAACTTCGGATCCTGACAGAGAATGTCATAGTCAAGGTTTTCTTTTGGATAATCTCTTCATACCTGTTTCGCTCATCCATCCTATCTATCCCATCAAGATTGATGGATTGATAGTTCTTTGAGAGAGTATTTCTTTCTTGGGTAATTACTTGGATAGTATTTCTTTGTGCGGCTTTTTCCCTATGGGGGATTCTCCACGTCTGGATTCTTCACATCGGGATTTTCCCTGTGTGGATTATCCCTGTGTGGCAAACCTGCTTGTGGAGACTCGTAAATGTCAAATTCCGTGGTGACAAGCCTGCCCTTGCTGTCTCTTCCTCTGTGACGGACAAGGTAGCCGTTTTCCTCAAGCTCCTTGAGTGCCGAAAGTATGGCGTCGGGACCTTCCTTGCAGAGTGTCGCAAGACCACGGGTGGAGAACTGCCAGCCGTCGTTGAAGGACAGCATCTTTTGAGAGAAGACCGACTGCTTTGAGGGAGAGGTTCTTATCTCTCAGGTGGGTATTGCCCATGACCGTGAAGTCACGGGTTTTATTGACGCGATAGACTGACACATGATCACCCTGCCATTTCCGTAGATACTTCAACGCCGCAGATACCAAAGTAGCGGATGCGGATGACGTTCTTGCCCTTCGGGGTGAAGTAGGTCTGAGATCCGGTATAGCGGAAGGTCACGAAATCCCGGACGATGAAGAGTCCTTCGTTGCTCTTCTTGTTGTAGGGAAGAAGCTGACCGGAGGGAGAGCGGAACAGATACCCTTCGTTAAGCAGGAATTTGACGAACTTGCGCTCCGGGATTTTCAGTTCCTTCGCCGTGGTGCGAATGTTGGTGCAGTCATCTGGATTGACGAAGGCGTCGTAGTAATCAGCCTTTGGTTTTGCGGCATTCAGATCCGCTTCAAGCGCATCACCACGGTCTTTTCCCGGAGCATTGCCTTTGCCAGCGTATAGGTAAACGTCGGATCCTTGCGGATACGTTCCAGCACAGAGTCCGTCATATAGCAGCCGGTCTTGCGGATCATGGGGATGACATCATGTGTGATCCAGCGTTTGAAGGCTTTGGCTTCGGGCTTACGGCTGCTCAGAATAAGCGTGTAAAGTCCAGGTTCGTTCACCACCGTCATGTTGGGATTGCCTCGTTTATTACCCTCATTTGAAATGAGGGTAATCATCTTCTCGTCCGCATCCAGCCGTGAAATGGCTTGTGACGAATTGCCGATCTCCAAAGCCCTGCACACGTCTACCGCCACAAACCACGGCTCGTTTTCGATCAGGGCTGTTCGGATTTCTCCAAACTGTTCATTCTTGAAGACTTCGATTTTGTTATCCATGATTGACTTCCTTTCCGGCAGCAGATGTGCCACTTTGGTTTTTGAGGGTAGAAACGGGATTGCAGCAGTAGGGACACTCTGCAAACACGCAGGACTGATATTTCCAGAAGGGGCGATGAAAGCGGCAAGTACGGCATTCCAGTATAATGCCCTCGCAGCCGCTATCGAAATGGGAATACGGCGTTTCCTGCATCAAGGCGTCAAATGTGCCTTGGCAAAATCGTTAGTGTTCATTGCTTTGACCTCCAATTTGACAAAAAAATAAGCCCCGTTATTGTTCTGCTATGCGCAGTGCAAGAACGGGGCTTTGCTGTACGAATTATTCTGTTGTATCAAGTCCATCAAGAAAACCTTTGATGAGCAGTGTGTGCTTCCAAGTTTTCCGTGTAATGTCAAAGCTGTACTGAGAAACAAGGAAATCTACAAGGCTGATCTTTGGTATAAGGAACTTTCCGGAGATATTGAACGATTTGAGCTTCTTGGCGTTGCACCAGCGATGAAGAGAAGTATCGCAGCAGCCGATTGCCTCAGACACTTCAACGACGGTCAGCAGATCACCGTACTGACAAAGCTCGTCTTCCATGTATTTTCGGAAGCTGGCTCGTTCCTCTTCGGACAGCCTCGTCAGTTCATTCCGATAGGTGACACGCGAATTGTAATGACCAGACCGTTCCTGATACCAGCGATCTGGTGCGCGGTAGACCTCCGGGGTGAAGCTCCCGGTCAATCAAATAGAAGATTATATCGTCGGTGCGGATTGTGTACCGGCGAGTTTTCTTGCCCGTATCTTTGCACGGGACTAAACCGTTTTGCAGAAGGTGCAGAGCCGTTGCTTTGCTGATATGGGCGATCTGGTAGAACTGATCTTTCGAGACCGCCTCAGGGTATTTGCGACGGATGGATTCGTAATATTTCATGCTTTCAGTCATGCGGATAACCACCTTGATTTTGATGTTCGGTATCGGTAGGTGTCATCTGCACTGGACTGTGATTTCTCCCCGAGTTCTCCCCATCTTCTCCCCAACGGGCTTTTTCTCCCCAAAACCGGATTTCTTTCGAACTCCTTGCTCTGTCTGGGCTTTCGGGATTTTCGACCTTCAAGGGCGGAAAAATGCTGATTTTTCAAGGGTTTGCAAACTCTCGCATTGTCCGTGAGTTTCCGCCGTTTTCCTTCAAAGTCCGGATAGCGACTCTGACTCGAAATGACGGAGCGTATTCCACCTCGCGGGTGCGAATTGGCGCAGCAGGATCAGCGGACAAATTTAGTCCTTCCGAGACGGGATAGGTCTTTTGCAGAATATTTCAGAAGGGAGTTAAGTATGGAAAGCAAGCCATTCTTTGAGTTTATCTCCACCCATATACAGGAACTTTCTCTGCTGGTTGCAGCAATATCCGCTCTTATTGCGGCTATTACCGCAATAGCGGCATTTATGGCGAACCATCAAAGCAAAAAGCAATATAAGGACAGCATTCAGCCACAACTCAGCATTAGCCTTGTTGAGTTCAATTCATTTTTATATTTACACATAAAAAAAAACGCGGGACAAACAGCCGCAAAAAAATATAGAGATCAGGATAACTGGAATCAAAAACAACGGCAGCTCAAATAATCTTCATCTTGATGATCTTTTTAAGGGTGAGTTTGAGCTGTATCCAGAAGAAGCTGTACAAGGCGAAGTCGCAATATGCGGTAGGAATATGGCACAATTCTGTATTTCCACAGGTGGATGTTTCTGTGTCTTACCGAACTGATGGGGCAAAAAAAAAGCAACGACCTACACCCGAACAGTAACTTACCTCAGTGCTTATACGGAAAAAAATCTCGGCGGATGTAAACCTTGATACAAAGCAAATGGAGGATTCCCTCAAAAGTATGGCGCGGGCATCCGTTCGTACTGCAAACTATCTGGATGGTCGGCAAGTTGCACCATTTGACGAATTAAATATTTTAGCAAGGTGTTCACTGAAGACCGATTTACTTTGATGTGCTTCACAAAGATCCGGAAACGGTTCTTTCTCGCTCTGAAACCATAGCAGAGGCGCTTGGCAGCAATAAGGGAGGATACCCATGCCGACACTTGAATGGATTGGGAAAAAGCAAAGTTGTCAATCATCATCAGGAAGTGCCGTTCCGTGTGTTGGAGCGTCAGTATAGCTTTGATGAAAACGGACAGCACGGATGAGGATAACGGCAGCGAGAACATGATTATCCGGGGCGATAATCTGGAAGCCCTGAAAGCCCTGCTGCCCCGGTATGAGGGGCGCGTCAAGTGCATCTATATCGATCCGCCCTACAACACAGGCAACGAGGGCTGGGTCTACAACGATAATGTCAATGACCCGAAGATTCAAGAAGTGGCTGGGTGAGGTTGTCGGGCAAAGAAGGCGAGGATTTGACCCGCCATGATAAATGGCTCTGCATGATGTATCCTCGGCTGAAGCTGCTGCAGAAGTTGTTGGCGGATGATGGGTTTATTTTTTGTTAGCATTGATGTTTTTGAATACGCCAATCTTAAGCGCATCATGGATGAGGTGTTTGGCATATCAAATTTCCGAAACTGTATTGCAGTTCGTCGTGGTATAAAAAAAATGTGCAAACACAGTTCAATGAAGTTCAGGCTCTTTCGCTCGGACATGAATATATTTACCTTTACTCCAAGACACCACAAGCTAAACTGCCAAAGCTCTCCAAATCTTTCGAAGTTGAAAAGGCAGGAAAATGGGATACATTCTGGCGTGGTACAGATAGACCGACCATGAGATATGAAATCTTTGGGAGTAAACCAGATTCAGGTCAGTGGCGTTGGGAACAAGGGCGTGCAAATAAAAGCAATTCAAAATTACGAAAGATACGCTTCTGAATATTCATCATCGATGTCGATTAATGATTATTTTATTGAACATCTGATGGCTACAAATGAAAAATTGGATTTCGTCAGAAAAAAAAAAAGAATGGCACGATTCAATACTATGTACCGCCGCAGACTGGAAAGTTACTGAGCGATAACTGGATAGATATATTACTTTCAGGATCGTATGCCGGATTTGATACCGAAAAGAACGTACTGTTGCTTCAGTGCATTGTCGATTGGATAACGTCGGAGAATGACATCATCCTCGACTCTTTCGCCGGTTCCGGCACCACTGCCCACGCTGTTCTGAACATGAACAAAGCCGACGGCAGACACCGCAAATTCATCCTCGTGGAAA
>VOFJ01002441.1_pt1 | contig 11804 bp, 18 predicted proteins | sample 5384081 | NCBI WGS metagenome assembly VOFJ01 (sample SAMN12384729, study PRJNA508395) | human gut metagenome | isolation source: healthy gut I | host: Homo sapiens | reverse complement strand
AAGTGCAGCAGGCGCTTCTGGCAGGCGGTGCCTATACGCCGGATACCCCGGCAGCGGTGGTGTACAAGGCCACATGGCCGGAAGAACGGACCGTTCGCTGCACTGTGGGCACGCTGGCGGAAAGCGTTCATGCAGCGGGCATCACCAAAACGGCGCTCATCGTGGTGGGTGCGGACTTTTTGGGCCGGAACTACGAACGCAGCAAGCTGTACGACCCGGCCTTTACCACCGAGTTCCGCAGGGGGACAGACCAGTGACCCGGGCCTACCTTGCCTTTACGGCAAAGGGCCTTGCGCTGGCGGAAAAGCTGGCCGCAGAATATCCCGGCAGCGTGGCCCGCTGGCGGCCATGAGCCCGGGCAGCCGAGCCTTGCGGACTGGACGGCCCGGCAGTTTGCACACAGTGATGCCCTTATTTTTTTGTGGGCGCGGTGGGCATTGCGGTGCGGGCCATTGCGCCCCACTGCAAAAAGCAAGGCGTCTGACCCGGCGGTGGTGGTGCTGGACGAGTGCGGACGCTTTGCGGTGCCCGTTCCTCTCCGGCCATCTGGGCGGGGCCAACGAGCTGGCGCGGAGGCTGGCCGCTGTGTGCGGTGCGGTGCCGGTGATCACCACAGCCACCGACGCAAACGGTGTGTTTGCGGTGGACGAGTGGGCAAAGCACCAGAACTGTGCCGTGCTGGAGCCGGAGCGCATCAAAAGGTCAGCGGCGCACTGCTGGCGGGCAGAACGGTGCGGTTTGCATCCGACTGGCCCATTGCGGGTGCACCGCCCTGATGGGATCACGGCGGAAGAGATGACCCGGACTTTGCCCTCACCCTCTGCCCGGCGGGGGATGCGCTGCATCTTGTGCCGCGCATCGGCGTGCTGGGGGTGGGGTGCAGGCGCGGCACCGGCACTGACACGCTGGCCGAAGCCTTTGCGGCCTTCTGTGCACAGGCAGGCCTTGCCCCGCAATGCATCGCGGCGGCGGCCAGCATCGACTTAAAAACAAAACGAGACGGGCCTGCTGACCTTCTGTAAGAGCCAGCTGGCCGGTGCATTTTTTCACAGCAGAACAGCTGCGTGCCGCCCCCGGCAGCTTTACGCCTTCGGCCTTTGTGCAGAGCGTTACCGGCGTGGACAATGTCTGTGAACGGGCTGCAGTGCTGGCCGCAGGCGGGACACTCGTTTTTCACAAATATGCCCATACCGGCGTGACCTTTGCACTGGCCGTGCGGCCCTATGCCCCGGACTGGAGGTGGCAGAATGTTTGACCCGATGGAATTTGAAATCGACGAACCGGAAAACCGGTAGAATGTTGTCTACGTGGTGGGCATTGGCCCCGGAGATGTTTACTACCTGACGCAGGAAAGCCCAGAACGTTCCCTGGAACACGCAGATGCCATCTGCGGCTATAAACTTTATCTTGATCTGATCGAGCCGAAGTTCCCATGTGAGGAATATTATTCCACCGGCATGACACAGGAGATCGACCGCTGCCGCTGGGCGCTGGAAAAGGCGGGTACCGGCAGGCGCGTGGTGATGGTGTGCAGCGGCGACGCGGGTGTTTACGGCATGGCCAGCCCGCTGCTGGAACTGGCCGAGGACTACCCGGATGTTGCCGTGGAGGTGGTGCCCGGGCTTACTGCCGCCCTCAGCGGCGGGGCGGTGCTGGGCGCACCGCTGGCTCACGATTTCTGCGTGATCTCGCTTTCGGATCGGCTTACGCCCTGGACCGTCATAGAAAAGCGGCTGGCCTGCGCCGCGCAGGGAGATTTCTGTGTGGCACTGTACAATCCCTCTTCCAAGGGCAGGCCGGACTACCTGCAAAAGGCGGTGCGCATCCTGCGCGCAAACGGCAAGGGGTATGAGACGGTCTGCGGCCTTGTGCGCAACATTGGCCGCGAGGGCCAGAGCGCCCGGGTGCTGACGCTGGCCGAGCTGGAAGACACGGCTGTGGACATGTTCACCACCGTGTACATCGGCAACGGCAACACCCGCGCCCTTTCGGGCCGGATGGTCACACCACGGGGGTATCGCAAGTGAAGCTGTCGTGTTCAGCGGCACCACCGAAGGACGCCGCTTCTCCAAAAAGCTGGCAGAGCTTGGCGTTGCGGTAACGGTGTGCGTGGCAACGCCGCTGGGTGCCGAGGAGCAGGGCGAAATGGCGGGCATCACGGTGCACGCCGGGCGGCTGCAGCCGGATGCCATGGCGGCATTGCTGGCGGGAGCTGATCTCTGCGTGGATGCCACTCATCCGTATGCGGTGGATGTGACCCGGAACATCCGCGCTGCGGCGGCACAGGCCGGCGTGGAATACCGCCGCCTGCTGCGTGCGCAAAGCCCCTTGCCGCCCGGCTGTGCGGTGTTTGAAACAGCAGCGCAGGCTGCAGAATATCTGGCCGGGACAGAGGGCAATATCCTGCTTGCCACCGGTGCCAAGGAGCTGGCTGTGTTTGCCGGGCTGGAACCGGCGCGGCTTTACCCGCGCGTCCTGCCCACGCCGGAGGGCATTGCCGCCTGTGAAGCGGCCAATGTCCCGCACCGGAACATCATTGCCATGCAGGGGCCGTTTTCCTGCCAGCTGAACAAAGCTTTGATCAACAGTTCCACATCCGGTATCTCGTCACCAAGGACGGCGGCGCAGCGGGCGGCTTTGCCGAGAAGGTGCAGGCCGCAGCCGAGACCGGCGCACAGCTGGTGGTGCTGCGCCGCCCGCCGGAAACTGGCGAGACGGAAATACAAATTTTAGCGTATTGTCAAGGAGATTTTGCAATGGTCACACTGATCGGTATGGGCAGCGGAAAATGGGAAGCCCTTTCGGCGCAGGCGCAGCAGGCTGTGCGCAGCGCGGGCCTTGTGTTCGGTGCAAAGCGGCTGCTGGCGGGCCTGCCTGCAGACTGCATGGCCCGGCAGTTCGCGTGTCTACCAGCCCGCTGACATTCTGGAAACACTGGCACAAAACCCCGGGCAGGATGCTGCCGTACTTTACAGCGGGGACACCGGGTTTTATTCCGGTGCGTCCGGCCTGCTCACGCCCCTGCGGGCGCTGGGCATCCCCGCGCGGGTGTATCCGGGCGTTTCCAGCATCCAGCTGCTTTCAGCGGCGCTGGGCCGACCGTGGCAGGACTGGAAGCTGGTCTCGGCCCATGGCTGCGCCTGCGACCCGGTGGCCGAGTGCATGATGAACCGTTCGGTGTTCTTCCTCACCGGCGGCACTGAAACGCCCGCCTCTCTGTGCCAGAAGCTGACCGATGCCGGCATGGGCGAAGCCCACGCACTGGTGGGCGAAAACCTTGGCACCGGGGAAGAAGCCATCCGCTACGGCTCTGCGGCGGAACTGGCGGGACAGAGTTTTACACCGCTCTCAGCGTGCTTCTGGTGGAAAACTTCGATGTCCCGCACTTCCGCGCGCCGGGCTTCCCGGACGAAAGCTTCATCCGGGGCGAGGTGCCCATGACCAAGCAGGAGGTGCGCGCTGCTGCGCTGGCAAAGCTGGCGGTAATGCCCCCACCGACACTCTGTGGGATGTGGGCGCAGGCACCGGCAGTGTGAGCGTGGAGCTGGCGCTGGCGGCACCCAAAGGCCGCGTTTACGCCGTGGAGTGTGAACCGGACGCCTGTGCCCTGATCCGGCAAAACCGGGCAAAGTTCCATGCTTGCAACCTCATCCTCATCGAGGGCCGCGCACCGGATGTGCTGGCAGACCTGCCTGCGCCGGATGCCGTGTTCATCGGCGGCACCAAAGGCGGCATGGAAGCCGTGCTGGATGAAGTGCTCGGCAAGAATCCGAATGCACGCATCTGCATTTCGGCCATTGCGCTGGAAACGCTGGGCGCTGCCATTGCCGCCCTCACGGCCCGGGGCCTGACCGCAGAGGTAACGCAGATTGCCGTCAGCCGCACAAAACCGGCGGGCCGACTGCACCTGCTCATGGCCAATAACCCCATCTTCCTCATTACGGGTACACGCAAATGATGCAATTCCTCATCGCTGCGCCTTCTTCCGGCAGCGGCAAGACCACGTTGCCTGCGCAGTGCTGGCGGCGCTGAAAAAGCGCGGGGCCGACCCCTGTGCCTTCAAAAGCGGGCCGGATTACATCGACCCCATGTTCCACCGCTCGGCTCTGCAGGTGGACAGCCACAATCTGGATCTGTTTCTCTCGGACAGGGATATGGTGCGGGCCATTTTTGCCCCGCTATGCCGCCGGGCACGGCGCCGCCGTGTGCGAGGGCGCTATGGGCTTTTATGATGGTCAGGGCCTGACCACCCGTGCCAGCGCTTGGGAGCTGGCGGACACGCTGGGCCTGCCGGTGCTGCTGGTGGTACAGCCCAAGGGTGCCAGCGTAACGCTGGCGGCGCACAAATTCAGGGCCTTGTGAGCTTCCGCAAAAACAGCCATGTTTCGGGCATCCTGCTCAATGATTGTTCCGAAAAGCTGTATAAAATGCTCAAGGCCCTGCTGGAAAGGGAGACCGGCCTGCCGGTGCTGGGTTATCTGCCCCATTTGCCGCAGGCAGCGGTAGAAAGCCGACACCTCGGCCTGAAGACTGCAGATGAAATTGCCGACCTGCAGGAAAAGATCGCCCTGCTGGCCGATGCACTGGTACTGGATTGGCAGCGCCTTGCCGTGCTGACCGAAAAGCCTGCGCCGGAAGCTTTGCCGGGAGCAGCTGCACCCACATCCGTCCGCATTGCGGTGGCAAAGGACGAGGCGTTCTGCTTTTACCTATGCCGAAACGCTGGACGCACTGCGGGATGCCGGGGCGGAGCTTGTGCTTTTTCAGCCCGGTGCAGGATGCGGTTTTGCCGGAAAATATAGGCGGGCTGTATCTGCCCGGCGGCTACCCGGAGCTGTATGCGCAGGCTCTGAGCGAAAACAAAACCATGCTGGCTTCCATCCGGCAGGCTGTGCAGGCGGGCCTGCCCACAGCGGCAGAATGCGGCGGCTTTTTGTATCTGGGCCGGAGCCTTGAGGATGCCGACGGTAAGGTGTGGCCCATGGCGGATGTCCTGCCGGGAGCAGGCGTCCGGGCGGGCAGGCTGGTGCGCTTCGGCTATGCCGAAATGACCGCCAAGGCGGACAGTATGCTCTTCTGCGCCGGAGAAACGCTGCCCGTCCACGAATTTCACCACTGGGATTCCACCGCAAACGGCACTGCATTTACGGCCCGTAAAAACGAGAAAATGCAGTGGGAATGCGGCTTTGCAAACGAGAATTTCTATGCGGGCTTCCCGCATTTATACTGGGCGGGTACGCCCCTGCCGGGACGCTTTGTGCGTGCGGCAGAACGATACAGCAAAACAAAAGGATGACCAAAATGACCGAAACGGAACTGAATGCACTTTTGGCGGGTATCACCCCTGCCAACGAAGCTGCCCGCGCGGCGGCACACGCCCACTGGGCCGGCCTTGCAAAGCCTCTGGGCGGGTTGGGCCGGCTGGAGACCATGCTGGAGGATGCCGCCTCCCTCACCGGCAGTGCGGAGCTTGACCTCTCCCGCCGGGCGGTGGTGGTGCTCTGCGCGGACAACGGTGTGGTGGCGCAGGGGGTGAGCCAGACCGGGCAGGAAGTGACCCGTGCCGTGGCCGAAAACCTTGCCATGCGGCGCACCAGTGTGTGCCAGATGGCCCGCACGGCCCACTGCGATGTTCTGCCCGTGGATATGGGCATGGCAGGCGAACCGGTGCCCGGCGTGCGCAGCTGCCGCATTGCCGCAGGGACGGCGGATTTTACGCTAGGCCCTGCCATGAGCCGGGCCGAGGCCGTGCAGGCCATTGGGGAGGGCATTGCCCTTGCCCGGGAACTGGCAGAGGATGGCTACAGGCTCATTGCCACCGGTGAAATGGGCATTGGCAATACCACCACCTCCAGCGCGGTGGCGGCAGTGCTGCTGGGCCAGCCTGTGGAGCTTATGACCGGGCGCGGTGCGGGCCTCTCGGACGAAGGGCTTGCCCGTAAGGTGGATGCCATCTGCCGCGGCATCCTTTGCAATGAGCCGGATCCGGAAGACACGCTGGATGTGCTTGCCAAGCTGGGCGGCTTTGACATCGCGGGCCTGTGCGGCATCTTTCTGGGCGGGGCGCTGGCCGGGGTGCCGGTGCTGGCAGATGGCTTTATCAGCGGGGTGGCCGCGCTGTGCGCCGTGCGGCTGTGCCCGGCGGCGGCAAAGGCCGTGTTTGCCAAGCCACTGCTCGGCAGAGCCTGCCTGCCGCGCGCATGGTGCTGGAAGCACTGGGCAAGACACCCATCATCACCGCGGGGCTGCATCTGGGCGAGGGCACCGGTGCGGTGGCAAGCATCCCGCTGTGGGATATGGCACTGGCGGTGTACGGCGGGTGCTATTCTCTTTGCGGAGGGCGGCATTGAGCCGTACAAGCCCCAATGCTGACGCTGGTGCTGGGCGGCGCAGCCAGCGGCAAAAGCGAATATGCCGAGAGCCTTGTGCTCAGGACCACCGGCCCCCGCTGGTACCTTGCCACCATGCAGATGTGGGACGCCGAGTGTGCCGCCCGGGTAGAAAAGCACCGCAAAATGCGGGCCGCAAAGCAGTTTGAAACGGTGGAGTGTCCCTTGCATCTGGACAATGTGTGCCTGCCTGCGCGGGGCACCGCCTTGCTGGAAGACCTTGGCAACCTTGCGGCCAACGAGCTGTACGACCCGGCGGGAGCAGGGGAAAACGCGGCCAAAGTCATCCTGCACGGGCTGGACAGCCTTGCAGCCCAGTGCGAAAACCTCATCGTTGTTTCCAACGAGGTGTTCAGCGGCGGGGCCGACTATGCCGGTGACACAGACCGCTATCTGCTGGCACTGGCGCAGGTGAACAATGCCTTTGCCGTCCGGGCAGATGCAGTGGTGCGGGTGGTATGCGGCATCCCGGTCTATCATAAAGGAGTGGAAAAATGATCGTTCTGCAGACCATCGCGGTGGCTTTTGCCATGTTTTCGGCCATCCCGGTGCCGCAGTTCGAATGGAACGAAAAGAATATGCGTTATGCCATGTGCGCCTTCCCGCTCATCGGTGCGGTGATTGGGGCGGCATGGTGCGTGTGCGGCGTGCTGCCTCTGCCGGGCCTTGCAAAGGCGGCGGGCTTTGCGCTGATCCCGGTGTGGGTCACCGGCGGCATCCATCTGGACGGCTACGCCGACACCTGCGACGCCCTTTCCAGCTACGGCGACCGACGAAAGAAGCTGGAAATACTAAAAGATCCCCACTGCGGCGCCTTTGCGGTAATCCGGCTGTGCAGCTATTTTCTGGCCTATTTTGCCCTGTGCACCTGTGTGAGTTTTACACCCCGCGTGGGTGTGCTGTGGGCGCTGGCGCTGGTGCTGGAACGGGCGCTTTCGGGCTTTGCGGTGGCATCGTTCCCCATGGCGAAAAACACCGGTCTTGCGCACACCTTTGCCACTGCGGCAGACAAAACTGTGGTGCGCCGGGTGCTGGCGGCGCTGGCCGCAGTGCTGTGTGTGGGTATGGCGGCGCTGGGCGGCTGGGCGCTGGTGCTGGCAGCGCTGGCGGTGCTCTGGCGTTACCATGCCGTGAGCCGGAAACAGTTCGGCGGCATCACCGGCGACCTTGCCGGGTGGTTTTTGCAAAAGGCCGAGCTCTGGATGCTGGCGGCGCTGTGTGCCTGCCAGTGGGGAGGACTGCTATGATCTTTATCACCGGGCCGCTCTACAGCGGCAAGCGCACCTTTGCGCAAACACTTCCTGGCAAGCGTCTTTCGGACGTGCAGGTATTGGCTGCCGATGCCGCCGACCTGCCTGCCTTGGCAGACAAGCTTGCCCATGAATACGATATCCTCATCGCCACCGAGGTAGGCGGCGGTGTTGTGCCGATGGATGTCAAAGCAGCGCGCAGACCGCGAGGCGGCGGGCAGGCTTGCCTGCCTGCTGGCCGCACGGGCAGAGTGCGTGGTGCAGATGTTCTGCGGCATCCCAACGGTTTTGAAAGGAGAATTGTCTCAATGCTGATCTATCTTCTGCGTCATGGCCAGACGGAATACAACGCCCAGAAGCGTTATCAGGGCCAGCGCGACATCCCGCTCTCACCCGAAGGCGCTGCCCAGCTGCGCCGGGCAGATTTTGACCCCGATGTGGTCTATGTTTCCACCTTGCAGCGCACCAGCCAGACGGCGCGCATCCTGTTCCCGGAGGCAAAGCTTGTGCCGGTGGACGGCCTGAAAGAGATGTGCTTTGGCAGCTTTGAGGGCCGCAATTTCATCGAGATGGAAAAGGACCCCGAGTATCAGGCATGGGTGAAGGCCAACTGCGAAAGCCCTTGCCCGGATGGAGAGCGCAAGACGGATTTTTTCAGACCGCATCTGCCGCACCGTGGCAGAGCTGATCGATAAAGCTCTTGCCGCAGGCGAAGAGCGGCTGGTCATTCTGGCCCACGGCGGCACCCAGATGGCCGCCATGGAGCGGTTTGCCGTCCCCCACAGGGACTACTATGCATGGTGCGGGCCTAACGCGGGCGGCTTTGTGCTGGATGCAAAGGACTGGACGGAAAAGCATCTGCTGTATCTCGTGAAAGACCGTCCAGTACACAAAGGAGAGCAGGGCATGATCCTTCAGGCAGTTGTCGGCGGTTTTGTGCTGGACGCGCTCTTCGGCGACCCGGCGTGGCTGCCGCACCCGGTGGTGCTCATGGGCAGATGCATTTCCCGGCTGGAAAAGTTCCTGCGTGCCCGCCTGCCCGGCACCCCGCAGGGAGAGCTGCTGGGCGGTGCGGTGACGGCGTTCTGCCTGCCGGTGGGCACCTTTCTGGTCACGAGCCTTGTGTGTCTGGCGGCGGCAAAGCTCAGCCCGTGGCTGGGCCTTGCCGGTACAGATGTTCTTGGTGCGGGCAGGCGCTGGCAGCAAGAGGCCTTGTACAGGAGAGCACAAATGTGTATAACGAGCTGGTCCGGAACGACCTGCCCGCCGCTCGCAAAGCCGTGAGCCGCATCGTGGGCCGCGACACCCAGAACCTGACCGCCGAGGGCGTGACCAAAGCTGCGGTGGAAACGGTGGCCGAAAATGCCAGCGACGGCGTCATTGCGCCGCTGCTGTATATGCTCATCGGCGGGGCACCGCTGGCGCTGACCTACAAGGCCATCAACACCATGGACAGCATGCTGGGCTACAAGAACGAGAAGTACCTTTATTTTGGCCACGCAGCCGCGAAGCTGGACGATTGCCAACTACATCCCCAGCCGCCTTGCCGCCCTTTTGTGGGTGGCGGCTGCGGCCTTTACCGGAAACGATGCCAAAGGTGCATGGCGCATCTGGCGGCGGGACCGGCACAACCACGCCAGCCCCAACAGCGCCCAGACCGAAAGCGCCTGCGCCGGTGCACTGGGCGTGCAGCTGGCCGGCCCGGCTTACTATTTTGGCGAATATTACCCCAAGCCCACCATCGGTGATGCCCTGCGCCCCATTGAGCCGCAGGACATCCTGCGCGCCAACCGCATGATGTATGTGGCAAGCGGCTTTGCGCTGGCATGGGGTGCAGCAATACGGGGGTTCCTTGCATGAAACAATTGACCCATGGCGGCGACTGGGCGGGCTACCGCGCAGAGTTTGGCCGCGACCCGCTGGATTTTTCGGCCAATGTCAGCCCGCTGGGTCTGCCCGGGGGCGTGGCAAAGGCCATTACGGCAGCGCTTGCCACGGCCGACCGCTACCCCGACCCGCTGTGCCGGGCCCTGCGTGAAAAGAACTGGCGGTGGCTGAGGGAGTGCCCGCCGAATGGCTGCTGTGCGGCAACGGCGCGGCAGACCTCATCTTCCGGCTGGCGCTGGCTGCAAAGCCCCGCACTGCACTGGTAACGGCCCCCACTTTTGCCGAGTATGCCACCGCCCTTGAAACGGCAGGCTGCACGGTGAAACGGCATTTCCTGCGGGAAGAAAACGATTTTGCGGTGACGAAAGCCATCCCTGATGCGGTGCACCCGGGTACAAATATGGTGTTCCTCTGTCAGCCCAACAACCCCACCGGCCAGCTGGCAGAGCCTGCCCTTGTGGAAGCGCGCTGCTGCGCAGATGCGAAGCCGTGGGTGCGGTGCTGGCCGTGGACGAATGCTTTCTGGATTTTCTGCCGGAGGGCGAAGGCCTTTCGGCAAAGCATCTGCTGAAAAACAGCAAGAAGACTGATTATTTGAAAAGCCTTCACCAAGCTTTACGGCATGGCAGGCGTGCGTCTGGGCTATTGCCCTGTGCTCTGACACAGAGCTGCTTGCCCGGATGCGGGCAGCGGGCCAGCCGTGGGCGGTTTCCAGTCTGGCACAGGCGGCAGGCATTGCTGCGCTGGACGAGACGGAATATGTGGCGAAGGTGCGTGCATTGATTCGGAACACAGCGGCCTGTGCTGGCAGACGGCCTGCGGGCGCTGGGCCTGCGGGTGATCGAGGGCCGGGCTAACTATCTGCTGTTCCGCGCGCCGGAAGCGCTGGGCGAAGCGCTGCGGCACAAGGGTGCGGTACTGCGCAGCTGCGGCAATTATCCGGGTCTTGATGCCAGCTGGTACCGCACCGCCGTGCGCACAGAGAACGAGAACCGGCAGCTGCTTGCACTGCTGGCCGAGACCCTGCCGGAGGTGGCACAATGAGCAAGGCAAAATGCATTATGGTGCAGGGCACCATGAGCGGTGCAGGCAAAAGCCTGCTGTGCGCCGCACTGTGCCGCATCTTTGCACAGGATGGCTACCGCGTGGCCCCTTTCAAAAGCCAGAACATGGCCCTGAACAGCTTTGTCACTCGCAACGGTGCAGAGATGGGCCGTGCGCAGGTGGTGCAGGCACAGGCTGCAGGCACAGAGCCGGATGTGCGGATGAACCCCATCCTGCTCAAGCCCAGCAGCGATGTGGGCAGTCAGGTGATCGTGAACGGCAAGGCCCGGGGCCAGATGTCTGCCGCCGATTATTTCAGGATGAAGCGCAGCCTTATCCCGGACATTCTGGAAGCCTACAACAGCCTTGCCGCCGAGAACGACATTATCGTGATCGAAGGCGCGGGCAGCCCGGCAGAGATCAACCTGAAAGCCGACGACATCGTGAACATGGGCCTTGCAAAGCTGGTGGATGCGCCGGTGCTTCTGGCGGGCGATATCGACCGGGGCGGCGTGTTCGCCCAGTTGTACGGCACTGTGGAGCTGCTGGAAGCCGACGAGCGTGCCCGCATCAGGGGCCTGATCATCAACAAGTTCCGGGGCGATGTGGAGATCCTGCGGCCCGGCCTTGCCATGCTGGAAGAAAAAACACACCTGCCCGTAGTGGGCGTAGTGCCGTACCTGCGGGTGGAAATCGAGGACGAGGATTCTCTCTCCGACCGGCTGGATACAAAAAAGCGCCGTCAAGCCGCTGGATATCGCCATCCTGCGCCTGCCGCATGTATCCAACTTCACCGACTTTATCCCGCTGGAACAGCACCCGCTGCTGGGCGTGCGGTATGTGCAGCGCACCCGCCAGCTGGGTGCGCCGGATCTCGTCATCCTGCCCGGCACCAAGAACACCATGGACGACCTGCGCTGGCTGCGGGAAAGCGGACTGGAAGCGGCGATGCTCAGGCTTTCGGCAGCTGGTACGCCGGTGCTGGGTGTGTGCGGCGGCTATCAGATGCTGGGCGAACAGCTCTGCGACCCGGCAGGGGAGGAGAGCGGCACCCCTGCACCCTGCGGGGCCTTGGTCTGCTGCCCACCACGACGGTGTTCGGCACCGAAAATACCGGTATATGGATAAAGGCTGTTGCCTATGATTACAAAGAGTTGAAAAAGAGAGACATCTGGATGATTACCGGAATTTGTTCAGTAAGGTAAAACTGAAGCTGGTATCAGCAATACGTAAC
>VOFJ01000315.1_pt1 | contig 11807 bp, 18 predicted proteins | sample 5384081 | NCBI WGS metagenome assembly VOFJ01 (sample SAMN12384729, study PRJNA508395) | human gut metagenome | isolation source: healthy gut I | host: Homo sapiens | reverse complement strand
TGCCACACCACATAACTACCGAACCGACAGACGATAAAGGATTAAGATACGTAACCGCCATCCAAATAGCTAGTACTGTATTTTTTTTTTGCCCCAATGCCTGTCCTGCACTTATACGGTCATTATATGCACTACCAATTCTTTTTACCAAAATAAAATTGTAAACAACAAGTTACTAAACCGGCAAAAGCAATCAACATCTCTACCGTTACATCAGCAGTACTGTTAACCAAAGAGCGAGTAGTCTGCCCCATTACAATGGTCAATGCTACCGCCCATAAATAAAAAGCCGAAGTATGATATTTCAGTAAAAACTTGTGGAGCCGGGGAATATAATAACGGAATAATAAAGCGATAAAAAACGGTTGCAAGCAACAATGGAAAAACCTTACTTAAAATCTTAAGAAAAGCAATACCAAAAGTAACATCTGTATGTGGTTCAACCAATGGAAATATCAAAGGAACTGCTATTGCAGCCAAAATATTTGAAAGCAATGTATAAGTAGTCAAACTGGAAGCACTTCCACCTAGTTTTCCCGTAATTACTGCCGCTGCCGTAGCAGTAGGACAAATAAGACAAACCATAGCCGCCTCGAATATCTCCTTATAAGATTCATCCATCGGACAAAATATTAACAACAACGCAATAATACCACAAGAAATGGCTTGAATAGCCAACAACCAGCCATGCCATACTCTAGGAACCAACTTCTTTTGGTTCAATTTTACAGAATGTAAGCAACAATTGGGCAAAAATCAAGGAAGGAGTTAAAAAAGAAATCAACCCATTCATAAATGGCTTTGTCGGCTCCAGAAAAGTGAAGTTGGCAAAAACAAAATAACCGATAACTCCTGCAAGCATCGCTAGAGGTAACGTCCAATTCTTCATAAACTTAAACAAATCCATCTTTCAATATTTATTTTCAGAATACAAAATAAAAAGAATTTAGTCCAAACACTCGTCTATTTTTCGGGTTTTTGTGGCAAGTTTCGAATAAAAAACGCAAAAACTTAAAGACAAAAGCCGAGTTTTCACTAAAAATCGCTACATTTGCAACTTAATTGATATGAAAACCGATAGACTTAAAATAATATTCCTGTTTGTGTAGCCTGTGGCTGGTCTTTCCCTGTTTCTGCCTGGCGGCAAAGGGAAAGGACTTTGTAGTCGTCATTGATCCCGGTCATGGCGGACATGATCCCGGTGCTATCGGCAGACGTGGAAAAGAAAAAAAAACATCAATCTGAACGTAGCTTTAAAAGTAGGACAACTGATCCAAAATAACTGTAATGACGTAAAGGTAATATATACCCGGAAAACAGATGTCTTTATCCCTTTGGATCGTCGTGCACAAATAGCCAATAATGCCAAGGCCGATTTATTCATCTCTATACATACTAATTCCATAGCCCGTGGCAGAACTGTACGGGGAGCAGAGACTTATACGTTAGGACTCCACCGTACTGAAGAAAATTTAAAGTTGCTAAAAAGAGAACTCGGTTATTTTGATAGAGGATAATTATGAACAACGTTATGCCGGATTCAATCAAATTCTTCTGAAAGCTATATTATTTTTTGAATTTGTACAAGACAAAAATATGGAGAAGAGTGTAAAATTAGCCACTCTTGTCAAAAACAATTCAAGAATACAGCCAAACGAATAGACAAAGGAGTACATCAAGCCGGATTCCTAGTTCTACGTGCCACTTCCATGCCTAGTGTTTTGGTTGAATTAGGCTATATCTCAACACCGGATGAAGAACAATATCTTTTTATCCGATGCAGGCACTACGGCGTTATCTAACAGCATTTATAAAGCATTCCTCAATTACAAGCGCGAACATGACGCCCCCCCATCGGCCGCAGCAGAGTACAAGAACAAGAATTACCGGAACCAGAAAACAAACCGAAAGAATCAAGAATAGAAATACAAACTGCGGAACCGGACACTGCAACGGAACCGGACAAGGTTACCAAAAGCCTGTACCTGCCACACAAAAAAAGATCACAGGCGACCAAGCCCGAACATCTGCCAAGCCTGTATTTAAAATACAAATATTGGTATCAAACAAAATATTGCCCAAAGGAAAGCAAACAACTGAAAGGTGTATCACCTGTTAGCTATTACCGCGAAAAAGGACTTTATAAATATACTTACGGAGAAAATACGGATTATAATAAAATACTACGCATGAAACGTAATATTACTCCTAAATTTAAGGACGCTTTCATTATCGCTTTCAAAAACGGAGAGAAAATGAATGTGAACGAAGCCATCAAAGAATTTAAAAAGAATAGATAATATAAAAGGTATAATTGAAAATGACGAAAGAGGTAAAAATAGGATTAATAGGCATCGCTGCATTGGCTATGCTGATCTTTGGTATCAACTACCTGAAAGGAATAAATATGTTCCAATCTGCCAACTACTATTATGTAGAATATACCAATATAAACGGATTAGCCGGATCAAGCCCCGTCTTTGCCAATGGTTACAAAGTAGGTACAGTAAGAAATATCAATTACAACTATGCTAAACCGGGACATGTCACAGTAGAAGTGGAAGTAGACAAGGAAATGCGTATCCCTAAAGGAAGTGCAGGAGAATTGGTTACAGAAATGCTGGGAACGGTAAAGATGAACTTACTCCTTAACTTTAATTCTACAGAATACTATCAACCGGGAGATACCCTGCCCGGCAAAACGAATGCGGGGCTCATGGGGAGCCGCTGAAGAAAAGCTAGTTCCTCAAATAGAGCAGATGCTGCCCAAAATGGATTCTATCCTACATTCATTAAATAAAATATTAGCTGATCCTGCATTGGGTGCAACCTTACACAACGCAGAAAAACTGACAGCCAATCTGGATGTGACAACACGTCAATTAAACATGTTAATGCAAAGGGATCTTCCGCAACTTACTGGAAAACTAAGCACGATTGCTGATAATTTCATTGCTATCAGCGACAATTTGAAAGGTATTGATTATGCTTCAACGTTCAATAAAATAGACTCCACTTTATATAATGTACAAATGCTGACAGAAAAACTCAATCGCAAGGACAACAGTATCGGCTTACTATTCAATGATCCTACCTTCTACCAAAATCTGAGTGCGACAACAGCAAATGCTGCAACCTTATTGGAGGATTTGAAAGCGCATCCTAAACGTTATGTACATTTCTCTTTGTTTGGCAAGAAAGATAAGTAACATATTTGCTAATTTAAAAATATTCTAAATAAGTCTACTCAACCATTTTTCCACTTATTTTCAGTAAATGACTGCAAATAGGGAAGAAATACCATGTAGACTTATTTCATTTAAAAAATAAATAAAAGCCTATTTTGACTGATAGTCATCTAAGAATCAGTCAATTATCAAACAACAAGAATCTTTCAAAAGCCTTTTAGATAGAGGTTTTTATAAGTAACTGAAACTAAAGATATTACTCTTTAAAAATAAAAAGCAAGAAAAAAGCGATTTGTTTTTTCAGAAATTCATTTCGAAATTTGCATTGTAGAAGTTTCGCTTTTTATAATAAATGTTTCATATGATTGAAAACGATCACGTCGTTTTATGGGGTCGTTGCCTGAACCTTATCAGAGACAACGTACCAGAAACGACCTTTAAAACGTGGTTTGAGCCTATCGTACCGCTTAAATATGAGGACAAGGCACTGACAATTGGCGTCCCCAGCCCATTCTTCTATGAATTTCTAGAAGAAAAGTTTGTGGACTTGCTGCGCGCTGCCCTATATAAAGAAATTGGGGAGGGAACGCAGCTTATGTATTGTATCTTGACCGATAAGACCAACCATATAACTGTTAACATGGAGGGAAGCAAACGCTCTTCAGCACTACCCACAAAACAGTTATACGAGATGGTAACAAGGCACCTAATCCAATGCAGGCACCGGCTCCGCAGGATTTAGACCCACATTTGAATCAAATTACAATTTTGAGAATTTCATAAAAGGAAATAGTAATGAGTTCTCACGTACAGTAGGAGAAACTGTAGCTAAAAATCCGGCAAAAACATTCAACCCTTTGTTTTTGTATGGACCATCCGGTGTGGGCAAAACTCACTTGACTAATGCTATTGGTACCCGCATCAAGGAATTATATCCTGAAAAAAGAGTATTGTACGTATCAGCACATCTGTTTCAGGTGCAATACACTGACTCTGTTCGTACCAATCATTTCAATGATTTCATTAGTTTTTATCAAACCATAGACGTTTTGATTATTGATGATATTCAAGAATTCGCCGGAGTAACTAAAACCCAGAACACATCCTTCCACATCTTTACCCATCTGCACCAGAACGGTAAGCAACTTATTCTGCCTTCTGACAGTGCGCCGGTAATGCTACAAGGTATGGAAGAACGCCTTCTGACCCGCTTTAAATGGGGCTTAGTGGCCGAATTGGAAAAGCCGGACGTAGAATTGAGAAAAGAATATCTTACGTAATAAAATACGTCGTGACGGTTTGAATATACCGGAAACAGTAATTAATTATATTGCTGAAAACGTAAATGAAAGTGTACGTGAATTAGAGGGCATCATTAATTCACTTTTGGCACAATCCATTATTTTCAAGCGTGATGTCGATTTGGATTTGGCTGAAAGAATTGTACGAAAAGCTGTACGCTGTTGTGAGAGCAAGCCTGTCACAGTAGAAGATATCATACAGAAAGTATGCAGCCATTACGAGATAGAAGAATCTGCCATCCATACTAAAACAAGAAAAAGAGAAGTGGTACAAGTACGTCAGGTAGCTATGTATCTGGCCAAAAAACATACAGACTCCTCTTCTTCCAAAATTGGTAAATTAATAGGTAATAAAGATCATGCTACCGTATTGCACGCTTGCAAAATAGTAAAAGACCAAGTAGAGGTTGACAAAGCATTTAAAGCGGATATTGAGGAAATTGAAGCTTCTCTCAAAAGGAAATAGAATAAAACCACAGAGGTGCGCAAAGGGCATTTTCTTTTTATTTCCCTCTGCGCACCTCTGTTTTTAAGATTGATAGTTCCCGGCAATTCACTTCTCAAAGCCCTGTTTCTTCAAGGTTTCTTTCAAAGTTACAGACATGCATTCATTATCCGACTTCTTGTATCTGACCTCAGTAAATACCTGAGCCAATGTTTCCTTATGATTTTCTTTAATAAACTGATGATTTTCCGGAAGTGACTCTTTATATCTATAGATACGATCAATATCTTCTTTGGTATAATCATGATATACTTCTTCATGCAAAATACCCTCTATAGGAAGACGATCGACTTGTGAAGGACATTCGTCCGGATATCCTACTGTAATAGTAGCCACTGGCATAACCAATTCCGGCAACTGAAGGATATCAATAATTTGATCAGGATTATAAATCGTTGTTCCCAAAAACAAATACCTAATCCATTTTCCTCAGCCAATGTACAAAAAGTTCTGAGTCACAAGTAATGCATCCGTAGCAGCATTCAGAAAAGAAATGGGATTGTCATAACCCGGTACCGCCTTACGCCCTCTCTGCACCATTTGCTAAAACGGTTAAAATCCGCACAAAAAAAGTCAGTACAACCGGAGCACCTGTTACCATCGGTTGATTAAAATGAGCAGGTGCCAATCTCTCTTTCATCTGCTTGTCACGAGTCACAATCACACTATATAATTGCATATTACCCATTGTAGAAGCACGGAACGCCTTTTTCAAGCAAATCATTTAACAAAGAAGCAGAAATATCTTCCTGCTTATATTTACGGATCGTCCGTCTATTATTTATCGATTCCATATATATTTTTCTTGCAAAGATAAAAAAAAGAAAAGAGTAATAATGCATTTTTTGCAAAATATTATATGCTAAGAATCTGGCCTTTTCAACTAGTCAATCACTCATCCCTCCATCAAAACTTTCAAAACAGAAAACTTCTACAAATAAGCAAGCATATATATCTTTTGATAATCAATAAATTAACAAATATTCTTGGATAACTTTCAATTTGTTGAAAACTTATCTGCTTTTTATTTTGTTAATTGAAAAAAAACATATATAGCTTTGCCGAAACTTTTGTTATAATGAGTTGCGGCTTCTACACTAAAACAACTTATTGATATTATAGTAAATCTAAAAATAAAAGTGGAAAAACAAACGTACACCTATGACGAAGCTTTTGAAGCATCTTTTTACAATACTTCAAAGGTGATGAACTTGCTGCAAGGGTTTGGGTAAACAAATATGCAGTAAAAGATTCTTTTCGGGAACATTTTCGAAAAGTCTCCCGAAGATATGCATTGGCGCATTGCAAATGAAGTAGCCCGCATTGAAGCTAAATATCAGAACGGGTTAAACGCACAGCAGCTTTTACGAATTATTGGATCACTTTAAATACATTGTTCCGCAAGGTAGCCCCATGACAGGTATCGGGAACGACTTTCAAGTGGCTTCCTTATCAAACTGCTTTGTCATTGAATTGATGGAGCAGCCGACTCATACGGAGGTATAATCCGCATTGATGAGGAACAAGTACAATTAATGAAACGTCGTGGTGGCGTAGGACATGATTTATCTCATATACGACCAAAAGGTTCTCCGGTTAAAAAATTCAGCACTGACTTCCACCGGACTGGTGCCCTTCATGGAACGTTATTCCAATTCAACACGTGAAGTAGCGCAAGACGGACGTCGTGGTGCTTTTAATGTTAAGCGTATCCATCAAGCATCCAGATTCAGAAGCATTTATTGATGCCAAAATGACCGAAGGCAAAGTAACCGGTGCTAATGTATCCGTGAAACTAGATGATGCATTTATGCAGGCAGCTGTAAATGGCACTCCTTACAAACAGCAATATCCGGTAGATTCCGATCAACCTGTTTTCACGAAAGAAATTGACGCATCTGCGTTATGGAAAAAAGATTGTCCATAACGCATGGAAGTCTGCTGAACCCGGTGTATTATTTTGGGACACCATCATCCGTGAATCCGTACCAGACTGTTATGCCGATTTAGGATATCGTACTGTTTCTACCAATCCTTGTGGTGAAATACCCCTGTGTCCCTACGATTCTTGTCGCTTATTAGCTATCAACTTATACTCATACGTAGTAAACCCTTATACAAAGGAGGCTTACTTTGATTTCGACTTATTCAAAAAGCATGTGGCATTGGCCCAGCGCATTATGGATGACATCATTGACTTGGGAATTGGAAAAAATCGAGAAAATCATAGCTAAAATCGATTCCGATCCCGAAAGTGAGGAAGTAAAAGAAGCAGAGAAAACATTTATGGGAAAAAATTTATAAAAAGAGCGGACAGGGCAGACGTACAGGTGTCGGTATCACAGCTGAAGGGGATATGCTTGCCGCTATGGGGTTACGCTACGGAACAGAAGAAGCAACAGAGTTTTCTGAACAAGTACATAAAACAATCGCTCTGGAAGCCTATCGTTCATCTGTTAACATGGCAAAAGAACGTGGAGCATTCGCTATCTATGACAGTGAACGAGAAAAAAAACAATCCGTTCATCAACCGCTTAAAAGAAGCTGATCCAGAATTATATGAGGAGATGAAAAATACGGACGACGTAATATCGCCTGCCTGACCATAGCTCCCACTGGAACTACCAGCCTAATGACCCAAACAACTTCTGGCATAGAGCCGGTATTTATGCCGGTATACAAACGTAGAAGAAAAGTCAATCCGAATGATCCTCAGACTCATGTAGATTTTGTAGATGAAACAGGAGATGCATTTGAGGAATATATTGTATTCCACCATAAATTTGTGGAATGGATGACAGTAAACGGTTACGATCCCACCAAGCGTTATACACAAAAGAAGAAATTGACAAATTGGTAGAAAAGTCACCTTATTATAAAGCCACATCAAATGATGTAGACTGGCTGATGAAAGTAAAAAATGCAAGGACGCATCCAAAAATGGGTTGACCATTCAATCAGCGTAACTATCAATTTGCCCAATGACGTAGATGAAGCATTGGTAAACCGCTTGTATGTAGAGGCATGGCGTTCAGGATGCAAAGGATGTACCGTTTATCGTGATGGCTCCGCTCCGGAGTTTTACTTTCTACCCAAAAAGGACAAGAAAGACAAAAAAGAAGAACTTCCCCTTGCAAACCACCTACGGTAGTAGAAGTGCGCCCCAAAGTACTGAAGCTGAAGTAGTACGTTTCCAAAACAACAAAGAAAAATGGGTCGAATTTGTACGCTTGTTGGATGGACATCCATACGAAATCTTTACCGGTCTGCAAGATGATGAAGAAGGTATTTCATTGCCCAAATCGGTCACTACCGGACGCATCATCAAAAACATTGATGAAGAAGGCAACAAACGATATGATTTCCAGTTTGAAAACAAACGTGGATACAAAAACAACCATTGAAGGTTTGTCTGAAAAGTTCAACAAAGAATATTGGAACTATGCTAAATTGATTTCGGGTGTACTTCGTTGGAGGATGCCTATTGATCGTGTTATCAAACTGGTAGATTCTCTGCAACTTGACAGTGAAAATATTAACACATGGAAAAATGGTGTAGAACGAGCACTGAAAAAATATGTAACAGATGGTACTAGTGCCGAAGGACAAAAAATGTCCCAATTGCGGAAATGAAACTCTCGTATATCAAGAAGGATGCTTGATCTGCAAGACTTGTGGCACATCGAGATGTGGATAATGGTTTATTATATAATGTAACAACACAAAGGAAAAAAGCTCCTTCATGACTTTCGTGAAGGAGCTTTTTTATATAAACAAAATAAATCCCTTTTCTATCTTACCCCTACAATACGATGAAACCGTTCCACAATACGCCTTCCTAAATCCATACGCGTACTATCTACTTTATGAATGGCAGCAGGAGTCACATCATCTTTATATTTGGCTTTACCTACACGTATTTTCATCTTATCCAGATTACCGGAAATATTCACTCCGGCCTTAAAGGGCAAGGGTGACTTCAAAATGGATATATGATATTTAAAATTCATATCCAACCCTTGCTCTCCCCCTATAGCAGCTTTATAACGATCTATAGACACTTGAAATGGATAAACAAGAACACTACCGTCATTGACAACTATATTAACCGAAATACTATCAAATACATTCTTCTTTTTTATTTTTGAACATCAACATCTTTGATATTTCGGCAAAGGTTTCACCATCCATCAATACTAAGCTGTCCCCTTTATATGCATGGCCGAACGTAAAGTAGGTATACGAATATTCATATTTGAATCCAGACGTGCCTCTGCAGCCACATCAAACTGAACCCTTCCTTTAAAAGATCTCAACATAGGTACAATGGTATCCATTGAAGGTATAAAATCTACCAGCTTAGCTATATTTATATCCCTAATTTTAAAGTCAAAGCCTGTATATCCTCCTCTGACTGAATCCGCACGATATACCATAACCGCCTTCATATCAGCATCCAATGCACGCATTTCCAAATTTCTTAAATATAATGTACGATTTTTTCAAATCTACCTTTCCACACACATCTTCAAATTCCACCTTTCCAAACACTACTTTTTTCAAATCTGTCTGTAATTCAAAATCCAAATTACCCGGTAACACAAACAACTTCATTTCTGTTGGAGACACTGTGTCTGTCACCGCCACAGATACTGAATCTTCAGATAAAGAGAATGAATTAATCAATTGATTACAATCAATCATCTCAGAAGAGATTGCTAAACGCGCTTTTAAAGTTTCATTTTTAGTCATCGCACGATATAATCCCATTACCTCACCGGTAGCAACCATCTCTGAATGCCCTATTTTCAAAAGAAGCATTTCTTAATGTTATTTTCGGACATCTATTGTTACAGCTGTCTTACGTACTCGCAGAGGTAAACCAAATTCAGGAGCACGTACCAACAACCTATCAAAACCAACAATTCCCCGAGGTATCCATAACGAATCATTTTCTTTTCCAATTTCGCCTTAATACCTGCCACGCCTAACGCCAACTTCGTTTCATTGGCATTAAAGAAAAGAGAATCCGTACGCATGGAAAAGCTAATCATCGGCATTGCCGAATTTTGTTCCTTCGGAGCAAGTTCGCCAGTTCCAGTAGTCTTGCCACTATATATTTTAAGCGAATCTCCTATATTCGCACGCAATTTATTCATTTCCAATTCACATTGCAAAGTGACAATCTTTGTGGTATCTTGAGGATTGGTTGAAACAACCTTCGCTTTCATCCGATCTATCTCTGAAACAAATTTCCTACTATTCAATATTATTTCTCTGATATCCAATTCAGCCTGCAAAGTTTCACTATCACTGAATTTTAAATCGGCATTACCTAAAAAATTAAAAATTTAGCAGTGTCTTTTTTAACTCAAAATCCTTTAAAGCCAATCTTCCCCCTAACCTGATACGTCCAATATCCTGCTTTTTTCAAAGAAGAAAGACGACATTTTTAATTTTAAACCCGCATCTAATTTACCACGGATGGTTACATTTTCCTGCAAAGGGAAAGGTTTTAGCTAAACATCCAAGTCAACTGTAGATTCAGTATGAAGTGTTATAAGTGGATCTATCAATAAATCCTCCCACTTTGGCATCTGCTAGAATCTTGGTATGTGCTCCCTCAAAATGAAGAATTTTCAAGTTCAAAAATGAAGGATTGCGACGCATCAAATCAATATACGATTCAAAATCAGCCGTAAAATTATCAATACCATAAGGAAGTCCTTCATATCGGGCGGATGCATCATTAATCTTTATATTCAATGATACCGCCGGAAGCTGTTTGTTTCCATAATTACCTTCCAATGTTCCATTAACTTTAACCTCACCTTTTGCCGAAATTTGTCCACGTTTCACATAAGCCTCGGGAATCATATTCATAACGGTTTCCATGGAAGGTGCATGTAGTCCATATTTCAAGTTCATACCCACCGTTTTTGTAACTGTATCACGTCTTAATTCACCGTTTACATCCAGCCGGATACCATTTATAGTCAATCCTGTATTTTTCAATGTCCACAATGCCGTAGACCTGTCTATCTCAATATCAGTCTGCAAGGAAACCGCTACTTTATTAATCAATAATTCATCTTGCTGCCAAAAAAATATATTTTTATTTTCAAATTCTACTCCCAATGAAGAAACTCCTTTTGTCAACGCCAGTTTTAGGCGCAAATCAGCATCATCTATACGTGAATAAACCTCTGTATTACGATCGTCAAAAAATCAAATTGACATGTTCTAATTCAACCTGACGGATATCTATCTCGCTATCAAATTTATTTTGTGGAATAGTATCTTTTTCCACAGCCAATGTATCCGAAGAAGTTTTCACAATCTCCCAATTTGCCTTTACCTGTTTTATTTCGATAAGCATAAACAGCAACATTTTTCAAAGACAAATTATAGACACTGATCTTATTTTTCAAAAAATAATCCAAAGGATTTACTATCAACACACATTCTTTAAACGCCAATAAAGAATCGGTTTTTGTGGAAGACTATCGTTCAAGACCTTAGAAACCAAAAACCTTCATCAACTTTTAACCCAAATTGAGGAAAAGTAGAAAAGAAAGTCAATTCGACTCTTTCTATCTTCAAATCAGCATCCAGTAAACGATTAGCAACATTCAACACTATCGGAGTTAATTTATCTGATGTAAATACATAGTTAATCACAAAAGCCACTTTACCACAAACCCAGTAAGCAACAAGGCTCCCACTGTAATGGCACTTACCCTTATTAATTTACGAATCCTTCTTTCCATATTATGCGAAATTAATGAAAACACCCATGCCATCGACTCTATT
>VOFJ01003163.1_pt1 | contig 11825 bp, 21 predicted proteins | sample 5384081 | NCBI WGS metagenome assembly VOFJ01 (sample SAMN12384729, study PRJNA508395) | human gut metagenome | isolation source: healthy gut I | host: Homo sapiens | reverse complement strand
AGGCCATCAAAATCCATATTGATTAGCGGAACAATCGCCTCATAGGATGCTGTTCCGGACCAATAACTTTAAAATTCACCTTCCAGCATCAGGTTCACCACTGCATTTGGATTGTATACATGATATGTTCCAATCTGGTAACCGTCATACCATCGTTTGACTTCTTCAAACCTCTGACCATATACTTCACACAGTTTTTGAACTTCTGTTTCTGTAAAACCTACATATGGTGCAATCGGCCCGGCATGTAGCATCGAATAATCTTTAAAATTGTTCAGCGCCGACTGTGTCTTTTTCTTTTTTTTACAGGCAAAATACCTGTCAAGATATGCCAATTGAATATATTTTGTCGGCTCCGTCCCTTTGAACATCGCCCGCAGAAAATTGATATATTCTTCCTGTGTTTTGAGATCCGCCGCCTCGTCACGAATCAGAACATCCCATTCAACAATAATCACAATAAATTTTGTTCCGGATGCCGCGTTGATCCGCGACAGCGCCTCCGGCAGTGACCGGATTTCTTCTGGAAGTATATGGGGATAATATTCTTTTAACTCCGAAATCGTTTTTTCTGAGATATAGGAAACAATCCGCTCCGGTCCGCCTGCCGGTTCCATACACCATTGGATATCCCAGTGGAGCACATCATACTGATTCAGATGTTTTTCAAAAATCCTTTGCCCTGCTGATTTCCAGCCCGGAAAACATTTCTTTCGAACTGCAGCCTTTGCTGTAATACGCCGTGAGCATATTGGCCGTGATCGATTTTCCAAACCGTCGCGGGCGACTGTTGCAGATATATCCCTGCAGAGTATTCATAACCTTTATTCGTATAAGTCAGCAGTCCTGTTTTATCAACATAAATCTCAGAATTTAATGCAACCGCAAATGCTTCATTTCCCGGATTCAGATAACTTCCCATGCAAATCCCTCCCGTCAACATTTTATATGACTCATTATACTTGATCCCTCTGACTATCACAAGGACAGGATTTTCCCACGCAGCTTCCGGTTTTTCACTTTCGTCCTCCTGTGAGAATCCCATACAATTCCGGTCTTCTGTTTTTCAGTCCGCATTTTTCCCGCTTTCTGCATTTCCTGCATTTCGTTGATACTAAAATCAGACATGTTATTATCCGTGAACCTCACATGACTAAAGTCACGTGCTTCAGACCGCTTTAGGCGGCAGACCAAATATCGGCGGATACGCCTGTTACTTAGATTTTGCACGGATATGTGCTTCTTCCATGCCGGATACGGCAGGTTTCCACATAACAGGTAGTCCACGGTATATCCGCCTGTGTTTATGCTGCTTTTTTACGCAGTTTCCATTTCTGAAATTAAGTCTCTCAAATCCGCATAAACACATGAGGTTCTACTCTTTACTGCAGGAACTTTTGCCTCCAGCAAAGACCTTTCCGTTGCCGGCAAGGGTTTTAAAATTTCACGGATAAAATATCTTGCTCCGATATTATACGATGCTGACAAATCACAGTTGTATCTTTTTCCGGTCTGAAACGTACACAGACGATGATCCTGTGTATCACGGGCAATCTCTCCTGATCCATCAAAGGCAATCCTGCTCGTATTCCAGGCACAGATTCGGGAAATTCGGATTCCCTTTCTGTGTGCCTGCTGTCCGCATCGTTTCTGGATATCCCGTTTTCTCCACATCTGCAGTTTCTGCTTTTTCTTCCCGGAAAGTTTTCCTTTCATCTCCAGATATTCGAAAACAATCACATCTGCCCTATTTCCTGATGCATAGAAAACGATTTCCCTGGCAATCTTTCTACCAAGTTCTGTATTTCAGACGTTTTGCATATGCCCCATTTTCCCTGCACCTGACGCGATCCATGTTCCCGCTGAAATCTTCGAATCCGTCCCAGCACACGGTACATCCGGTCTTTGTCACTGGAAAAGTTAATAAACTTTCTTCCCAGGATAGTTCCGTCTGGACGCATGATGGTACAGACTGCATCCGTATTGATGCCGAGATCCACACTGCAGATCGTTTGTTCTTTGACAGGTGTCCGGTTTAAAGATACCTCTTCCGCATACGTAAAACGCAGGAAATATTTGTCGTGCTTTTTCTCCAACATTGGCGCCGAAACTTTTTTGCCCGACCAGTGTTTTCTTAAATATTCCATATCCGTATGTTTCAGCCGCGCAGCAAACCATTTCCAGTCGCGGCCATCGTACAGTTTTAAAAAGGCCGCATCTTTCTCTTCTGTATTTTTACGGTACATGATATCGTGGTAAAAACAGGCATGGCATACTGCTCACTTTTCAGATACGGCTTTCCCGTTTTCTGTCCCTCTGCTTTCCACTGTTCCAGACGTGTCCGATAAGAAGATACACTCCCAAGCGCATGCTGGACTGCCGCCCGTCTGAAATAGGATGGCATCTTGGGAAAGCAGAAATCAAAATCAAACCGGGCCGGATTCCGTTTCGTTGTATGCACCAGATGTTCCGCTGCATTGAAACGTTTCTTACTGTTCTCAATTTTTACCAGTTCTTCCCATACAGATTCATACACTTCGACCAGATAGCGGACAGCAGAACGGTAAATCTCCAGTGTCTGGCGGATCGGAATATTCTGTTTTCGTAATTCTACACCATAACTGGATATGATTTTCATTCGCTTTCTCCTCCGGGTTTTAACGGGATTTTTCCTTCTGCCCTTCTATGTAAGCAAGTACCTGTTCACGGCTCCGGTCACTGACCGTTACAGCACAATAAGACGGATTCCACAAATGCCCTCCCCACAACTCTTTCCTTGACGCCGGATAGGAAAAACCATTTTTTTATTAATTGTAAACATATCTTTTTCTTCATAAAAAGTAGTATACCATATGCATAGGAATATATCAAACATTTGTTCTGTTTTATATTAAAAAAATTGCGCGTCTAACTCATCACTGAAGTAACGAGAATGCGACGCGCAGTTTTCAATGATAAACTTTCATTTCGCCGCATAAAAATACGCGCCGCATTTCTCATCCAAATCATGAGTATGCGGTGCGCAGTTTTTATTTTGCTTTTTTTTTCTTCTCTTTTTCACAAAAAGACAGACACATACAGCAACAAAAACAGCCGTTGCAGCGATCAGTACCGGCCATACCGGCAGTGGACAGACGCTTGCGCTGATCAGTTTCAGTCCCTGGTAAAGTGTGTATACACCGAAAATTGAAAAGATGACAAACGCCAGTGTATTCAGCAGCCCATCCGGTGTCTTGCTCTTTAAAAGATATCCAACCAGCATTCCGAGAATATCCGCTGCAAAAAGTCCCAGAGAGCATCCAATCCATACAACGAATGCGGATCCCATACCTTCATTGGCACCAAAGGTGATGGCGGTAAGCTGTGTCTTGTCTCCGAGTTCAGCTACGAAAAAGGTACAGAAAACTGCAAACGGTGCGAACCGAATCTTTGATTTGCCGCCTTCTTCCTCTTCCTCGTCATCATCACCGGAAATGGTGGATGCTGCGAAGTAAAAGAAATGCGAGTGCTGCAATCGTCTTAATCAACCAGTCCGGAATGAATTCGCTGACGAGGCCGCCTGCGAGAACCGCCATTCCATTCAATACCAGAATCGCGGCTGCGGTTCCCAGGATAATGTCTTTCAGCTTGTACTTCGAAGTAAGCGCAATCAGCATGAGCTGCGTCTTATCACCCATCTCTGCAATAAACTCGGTAAGAAACACCTTTAGAAATAACACCATTTTCTATTCCCCTTATCTTACAATGATATAAATGGCATATACAGCATAAAATGCGACCATACAGAAACCTTCGACTCTTCCGATTTTCTTTTTGGTTCCTGCAAAAATCCATACACATACCGTGAATACGATCAATACACACAAATCAATTATATTTTCCGTAATGATGGCCATCGGGCTGATTGCGGATGCAATGCCAAGTACCATAAGAATGTTGAAGATATTAGAACCGATCGCGTTGCCAAGTGCCATATCAACTTCATTCTTTCTGGCAGCAACGATAGAAGTTACGAGTTCCGGAAGGGAAGTTCCGATGGAAACAATGGTCAATCCGATCAGAGTCTGGCTCATTCCGAGATCGCCTGCGATTCTCGCTGCGGCATCTACGGTCACATCTCCGCCGACTGCAATGGCGACTGCTCCGCCGACGATGAACACGATACTCTTCGGAACGGAAAGCAGTTTGATATCCTCATCGGAACCGCCTTCAATTTCGACTTTTTTCCTTCCCTGTTTGCCTTTAACGCAATCTGAACCATGTAGACAATATAGCCTGCGAAAAACCAATTAAGATCACGCCGTCCAGGTGACCGAGCATCATACCGGATTTATCGCCGAGTCCGCTAATCCCCAAAACCATTAAAAGTCCGGCGCAGATCAGGGACAGCGGGATGTCTCTTTTGATGGTTTCCTTTGCAACTTCTACAGTAGTCAGTACGGCACAGACACCGATGACAACCATCAGGTTAAAGATATTGGAACCAATGACATTACTGACGGCAAGCTCGTTGTTGCCGGTAAGTGAAGCTGATACACTGACCGCGGTCTCCGGAAGTGATGTTCCCATGGCCACGATGGTCAGTCCGATGATGATCGACGGAACATGCAGTCTCTTTGCCGCGCTTGAGCTTCCTTCTACGAAAAAAGTCCGCACCTTTGATCAGCAGGACAAAACCGATGACGAGACAGACAAGCACAAGAGCAAACGGGGCGTTGTTGATGAAATTTTCCATGTTTTCCTCCTTTGTTTTCCATAATCGTATCATTAGCAGAAGCGGGGGTTCCTACTCATTACCCGCGTAAAAAAGACCATGTATATCAATAATACGGCCAGCTTTTTTGCAGGCTGTTCATTGATATACATGAGTCTCATTATTTAAGATTTGCCAGATTATACTCTCTATTTTTATAATCAGAATGTTGACAAATCACACTTACGCGCTAACTACTCCCTCATGGAATATTTAATTACTTGATAAATAATATCAAATGTCTTCGGGGTTGTCAACAAAATTTGACTTTTTTATCCGAAAGATTTCAGCCCCGCTTACGAATGCATACCAGTCATGGGTGCAGAATACTTTACAAAATATAACAAACCGAATATCCTAAAACGAGAAAAACTTCATTTTCATGATAGTCCATTTTTAAACTGATCTATCTTTTCTATGGTACTCACCTCTCTATTCGTCCTGTGTTTCCATCTCTTCGAGTTCCAGTTCCGTTTCCATCATGCGTTCCAGCAGGGATTCCTGTGTCTGATTTTCTTCGTCTATTTTCGTCTGAAGCTCCATCAGCCGTTCGTAATCTGCGGAAAGTTCCGGGTCCATCATTTCCAGTTGAAGTTCTGACATTCTGCTCTCACTCTCCGCAAGCTGCTCCTCGTATTTTTCGAGCTGCCGTTTTAAGCGGGACAGAATTTTTCCCCGGGTTATAATATTTCTTTTTGTCAAACACATCATCCAGTGTCGGAACGTCGGCCGGTTTTCGTACAGCTCCTCCCGCATTTCCCGTTTCTCTGCCCGGCGTCTGCCGTTTGATTTCTTCGAGATACTGTGCATAATTCATTCCGTAAAATTGTACGTCGCTCTCGCCGAACTCCAGAATGCCGGTTGCCACCTGGTTGATGAAATAACGGTCGTGCGATACGAACAGAACGGTTCCCTCGTAGCTGGTCAGCATTTTTTCCAGCGCTTCTTTTCCTGCCAGATCCATGTGATTCGTCGGCTCGTCCAGGATCAGGAAATTCGGTTTCGTATAGAAAAATCCGGCAGAGCTCCAGCCGCACTTTTTTCACCGCCGGAGAGCTGTCCCATTTTCTTTTTCAACATCCTCCCCGGAGAACAGAAAGGCTCCCAGTGCACTTCTGACGTCGTTGCGGAGCAGATTCGGATAGATGCTCCAGAAATAATCGAGAACCGTCTGCTCCGGGTAGAATTTCTGGTTGACGGCTTTGAGCTGGTCAAAGTATGCAAAAGTCCACGCGGTTTCCAAACTGATAGCTTCCGCCTAATGCCTTGATTTCGCCCACAACGGTTTTCAGAAGCGTCGACTTTCCTTTTCCATTTTCTCCGATGATTGCAATTCGTTCTGCTTTTTTGATGACTGCGGAAATTTCACTCAGAACGGTGTCGTATCCGATTTTCAGTTTTTTCATCGTGAGTACATCCGTATAGCTCTCCCGCGCCGGGCGGAACAAGGCATGGAAGGTTTTCGTATCAAACCGCCGCGGTTTTTCGATTTTCACCATATGCTCGATCGCCATTCGCTTGGAACGGGTCGCCGCAACTTTCGTCGGAGTGTTTTTCCATTTTTCGATCCATGGCATGCCGTCAGACGCTCAATTTCTTTCTGCTGCGCTTCATAGTCTTTTTTCCTGTTTGATCTGCGCTTCTTCTTTTAACTTCACAAACGCCGAATAATTTCCCGGATACCGTTTGATGTCACCGTATTCGATTTCATACGTCACATCAATCACGCGGTCCAGAAACATGCGGTCATGTGATACAATGACAACGGCATTTTCGTAGCTTTTCAGATAATTTTCCAGCCACTCCACTGCAGCGATGTCGAGGTGGTTGGTCGGCTCGTCCAGAAGCAGGATGTCCGGACGCTGTAAAAGAAGCTGAATCAGCGCAATTTTTGTCTGCTGTCCGCCCGAAAATTCACCGATCGGTTTTTCCAGATCTTCGAGCGCAAAACCAAATTTCTGGAACATCGTTTCCATATCTTTTTTCCAGCTGTACCCGTGCAGGCTCTCGATTCTCCGCTCCAAGTAATCATACTCCGCCAGCAGTTTTTTATGATCTTCGGTCTCGGCGAGCAGCTTTTCGATTTCCTTTTTTTCGCGCTTCACACGCAAAGACTTCCGCGAAAGCCTTCTCCAACTCCACTCTTACCGGCACATCTCCATCGGTAAAATTAATCTGGCGCAAAAAAACCGATGTTCTGTTTTCCGCTCATCGTAATTCCGCAGCTCTCGTCGCTGTCCAGATTACTCATCTCAATATCCCCGGCAATCAGCCGCAGAAGCGTCGTTTTTCCGCATCCGTTTCTGCCGACAATTGCAATTTTTTCTGTGTCGTGAATTTCGAAATTCACACTGTTTAAAAATCGTGTCTGCGCCAAACTGGACTCTGGCATTTCTGATCTGATATCTCATGTTTTATACCTTTTCTGTTGTTTCAACTCACAGTCGGTATTTTCACGGAGTCTGACATGTCGAAAATAGTTCGACTGTGACTTACCTCATGTCAATGGAGGATACCGATTTCTCTCCGCCCGCCACTGCTGTTATGTTTCTTTTAACAATTCATCCCACCGCGCTTTAGAAGCGGGGGGCTTCTTGTCTACTGATGTTAAAATTCCGCTTCCATTATACTGTCTCCGCCCTTCGTTCTCAATGCCAAAAATTTTTTCGAATCAAATTTGGTACGCCTGCGGCATAAAAAATATCTCTGTTTTACTGATTTGTTCCAGTAAAACAGAGATATTTAACTTCCTATCACAAATACAAATCTTCCACTGTCAACAGAACCGCATTTTCTCTTTCCGCCCGTTCTTCTACGGGTTCTGTAAATCCTTACTTACTGAAAAACATAATGTTAAGAATTCAAACTTGGAACTGTTGTAAAATTTTTTCTAACTGCTTTAATTCTTCCAGTCTTCCAATCATAAGCATCCTTCCTCCCACTTACTCTGAAAACCTTTTTGTTAAAAAATACTACTCACGAGTAGTATACTCATGAGTAGTATATAATATTCTTCTCCTATTTTCAATACTGCTACTGGCTTTGTAAGTGCATTGAAAAATTCATTCTTCTTCCTGCTAACGAAAAATATGATATGTCTGCGAATGGAGTGTCTTTCCTTGTCTTCGTTGTAATTTCTTCGCACGCAACCTTTTCAAAGCAAAATTTCTCAACCAAATGTGTGCTTGGCGCATTCCTGATATCCACTTCGTAAATATAATACTGATATTTCCCTGTAGAATTTAAATCATCAATTAATCCCCGCAAAGCCTCATAGCCATATCCTTTTCCATGGGCGGACTCTTTCAGCCAAATTCCAACTTCCGGCGTTTTTTCTTTTATATCGAACACTTCCATGCTTCCAACAAATTCGCCGTCCCGTGTAAGAATCACCAGCTCCAGCATGTCTCCCTGTTCCATCGCTTTCACAAAGCCAGAAAGGATTTCATCTGCCGCATTGATATCAGAAAAACTGTCTGGATATTGATATTTTGTGATTTCATCTGTAAATTCTGTATAGTATGCTTCTAAAAAAACTGTCACGATATGGCTGAATGATAAGCCTTTCTTCTGTTGTCAGCATAAAATCACGACAGTCTGTTGTCATTTCAGGCACCTCTGATAAAAAGATTAGAATCTTGGATTTTAGCCATGCTTTCTTTCTGCTTGTCCTGCATTTCTTTCACAGCCTTTTCTTTCAGATTGCAAAAATGCATCCGCTGTCAAGTCATAGTCAACGGATGATTCCAACTCACCTATCTGGTTTTTCCACGAATCGTGATGAACTGCCGTTTTGCGGAATCCAAGTTTTTTCATAGACGTGCTGTGCTCTTGTGTTTTTGAGGTTGGTATCGAGAAAAATGGCATTTGCTCCCATGCGGAACAGTTCTTCGATGAGCATGCTCAATACAACTCTTCCAATGCCTTTTTTCCTGATAATCGGATTCACAGATTTTAATTCCAATCTCGTATCGATGATTTTCGAATACATAGAAACTCATTTCCCCGATTCGCACATCATTATATTCTATGATCGTCTTCGTCTGGTTTCATCGCTGTCGTCGGCAATCTGTTTTTTCTATTTCCGCTGCGCTTGTACCAAGTCCATTGGGGAATCCGGCATGAGCCATGACGGTTCCATCGTTCCACCAGGCGGCTAACTGTTCACAGTCTTTCTTTTCGGCATTTCTGATGCATAGATGATTGTATTTTATGTTCATTTCTTTTTTCTCCATAACACGAATATCCGAAAAATATCGTTTTCAAAAAGGATTTCAAATCCATCTGCCGGCTGAAATCTGCCATTCAGGATTTCTTTTCCATGGAAGGATATTTTTTCTTGCTTTGTTCGCCGCATCTTTCACCTCGATCTCACAATACGAAAGCAAATATGCGCAGATTGCCGTTGCATGAGAAACCACGAGTGCTGTTTCTCCTTCTTCCATCTGTCCGACGATAGAATCGATCGCGGTTTTCATCCGCACCTTCACTTGATTTAACGATTCCCCGCCCGGATTGCGAAAATCGTGATCTTCATACTGTTTCAGCCAGAAATCCTCCCTGGCATCCCCGATCGTTCTTTCATGCAGCTCCTTCACAATGACCGGGTGATCTGCGATGAATTCAGCCGTTTCCATTGCTCTCCGATAAGGTGAAGAAAAAGCATCTGTCCACATTTGAAAATATATTTCTTTTTGATACAGCAAGCGCTTTTCCCTCTTCCGATAGAGGAATCTGCTCATTCGGCATATCCCCTTTTTCCGGGATGGAATGCCTCATTAAAAATATTTTTTTTCATTTCACTCTCCCCTGCTGTTATTCCTAAAGTTTTTAATCAAAAACATCTCCATCGGCTTTTTTTCCATATCCTTTTTTCTGATGTTCCCCAGCGATAAAAAGCATGGTGCAAAACGGAGTATTATCCCAGAAAAAGATTATATTGCAGCAATCAAATGTTTCCAGCGGACCTGCTCTTATGGATATTCTTGATAAACTGATACGAATGGATGTTGTTGCAAAAGAAGCTCCTATTAACAATGAAAATGATGTGTCGCACGGACGGAAGCTTCCCACAGTTCCACACCAGCGTTTCCATCCGCGGCATTCTCTCCTGTACTTCATATATTGTTATCTTACTCATCTTCCTTCCACAGCTTTCCTTCTTTATAATGTTTCCTGCAAAGTGCCACATAACTCTCGTTCGATCCAAGGAAAATCTGCGCGCCTTCCCGAACGATTTTTCCGTCTGCGTATCTCGTATTGCACTGCGCCCGTCTTCCGCACCAGCAGACCGTTGGGACTTCTTCGATGATGTCAGCAATTTCCATCAGCCTTCTCGACCCCGGAAACAAATGTGTCTGGAAGTCGGCACGCAGGCCGTAGCAGAGTACCGGGATCTCGTAAAAATCTACGATATCCGAAAGCGTATCAACCTCCTCCGGTGAAAGGAACTGCGCTTCGTCGATCAGGATCGCGTCCACTTTCTTTCCATGATACCGGTATTCCCCGCTGTCCGCACTCCATGTCTCCGAAATTTCTTTTAAAAACTCATCCACATACTCCGCCGGTGCCTCCAGCCCGATGCGGGACTTGATTTCATGTTCTCCGTCGCGGTTGTCCGTCCGCGGCTTTAACAGCACTGCATACTGCCCACGCTCCTCATAATTATAACGAACCATCAGAATGTTTGCAGATTTGGAACTGCCCATCGCACCGTACCGGAAATATAATTTTGCCATTGTTTTCGTCCTTTTTGTCTTTTTTTCTTATTCTTTCAGTTCTTTCCGTAAAAACGGCTCCTCATCAAGCTCTGCGTTTTCAAAGCTGTGATAAAATTTATCTGCATTTGGTTTGTCGCCCGAATCAGATAATATTGGTTAATCCCATGTTTCCTGCAGTCTTTTTTCCATCTCCTGAAACAGCCCCTGCGCAACGCCTTTATGTCTGGCTTCCGGCAGCACATAAACCCAGTCCACATACGCCATCCGGTAACCGTCCTGCATACATCCGTAAAATGATACTCAATTCGCCCAAGAACCTGATCATTCTCCATAGCAAGAATGGATATTGTATTCTGATAGAAGGGATCTTTTTACTCTTCTTCGCAGCCCTTCCCCCGATCCGCCGCTTCCACATGCATCATCTCCGGCTCTGCCCCCATTTCTTTTTTTCTATAACAGAAAACTACCGACAAACCTGCTTTTATCGATAGTTTCTTCAATTTTTATTATAACCGATCCCGCTCTGTTTTTCAATTAAAAGGCAGAAGAAATGAAACCTTTTATCCTGTTTCCATTTCCTCTGCCTTTCTTACATTTTTTTTCCTCTTCTGATTCCTCTTCTTCCGCAGGTTCTCTTTCTTCTGCCGGATTTCCCCTGCCTCCTGTTCGCTGCTGATGCGGATGGTTTTCACGACGAAGAGTTTTCCTTCATCCGAATGTTTCATCCGTGCTTTGCCTTTCAAATATCCGTGCTCCGGGCACCAGGCTACGCAGTAGTAGTTTTTCCCGCCGGCCGAAAACCAGCGTGTTGCTTTTTTGCCGTTTTCCCGCAGATGCAGCAGTGCGTGCTGCAGAATCTCGCGGTCGTGCATGGCTTCTTTTTTTGTGTCGAATTGCGGAGATGAATTTCGTGTAGCCATTATAGACGGCGTGGATCTCCTCTTTTTTTCGATTTCGGGTTCTGATATACGTCGATCGAGTCGTACGCCAGCACAACATCCATATCGATGCGCGCAAAAAATGTCGGCCGTATATTTTGCATCCGAAAGCGCCTGATGAAAATGCTCGTCCCTTCGGGAGATGGAGGAAGTCGGCGGCGTACTCCGAGCGCCCGGCGGCTCTTCATCGTTTCGTACTGATCGCGAACAGTTTCTGTACATCGTAAAATGAATCGGCCCGCGGATCAGCGACAGGAGGTTATAAAATTTCATGTTCCGCTGGAGCTCCGTCAGGTCTCCTGGTCCCCAGGTGCCGAACATGCACGCACCGCCGGAATGCAAAAATTCCTGCACGGCTTTTCGGAATGGGATTCCGTTCTGCTGCAGATCCTTCTGTCAGTCCGACGACCTCGC
>VOFJ01001010.1_pt1 | contig 11842 bp, 24 predicted proteins | sample 5384081 | NCBI WGS metagenome assembly VOFJ01 (sample SAMN12384729, study PRJNA508395) | human gut metagenome | isolation source: healthy gut I | host: Homo sapiens | reverse complement strand
TGTTACTATAATGGATGCCGATTTACAACATCCGCCTGAACTATTACCAGAAATGTTAAGAATAATTGAAGAAGAAAACTATGATTGCGTAGCTACTAAAAAGTATAAATAAAAAAAGGATATTCTTTTTTTAGTTTAAAAATATTTACTAGATGCTTTTATAAAATAATAGAAAAAAAATGTCAAATACAAAGATGGTTCAGGGGCAAATGATTATAGACTGATGACTGAACAAATGGTAAATTCTATTATTAGTTTTAAAGAATATAATCGTTATTCTAAAGGAATATTTAGTTTTGTTGGTTATAAAACAAAATGGATAGAATTTGAAGTTCAAGAAAGAAAGGCCGGTACTACTAAATGGAATTTTTGGAAGCTATTTTTCTTATGCCTTGGATGGAATAGTAGGATTTAGTACTGCACCTCTTACTTTATCTGCAATAATAGGATTATTTTTCTGTATAGTATCATTTATTATGATAATTGTTATTATAATAAAAACATTAATATTTGGAGATCCAACTAGCGGATGGCCAAGTCTTGTTTGTATTATATTCTTTTGTTAGTGGTGTTCAGTTGCTTTGTATTGGCGTAATAGGAGAATACTTAGCTAAGATTTATTTGGAGGTAAAAGGGTAGACCTATATACATTGTTAAAGAAAGTAATGTGGATAAAAAATGAAAAAGCTAAAAGAATTATTTTATAAATATGAGGAAATAATACTATATTTAATAGTTGGTGGTTTGACAACAATAGTAAGTTTGGGTTCTTATTATTTACTTGTATATACTATTTTAAATCCAAAAGTAGCGGTAGAACTTCAAATTGCTAATTATAATATCGTGGATATTAGCAGTTACATTTGCATATTTTGCTAATAGAAGATATGTATTTAAATCGCAAAATGAGAAAACATTAAAAGAGGCTTTTAGTTTTTATTTGACTAGAGTTAGTACTTTACTTATAGATATGGCTATTATGTATATTTTTGTTAGTGTGCTTGGATTAAATGATAAAATTATAAAATTGGTAGTACAAGTGGTAGTAGTAATTTTAATTATGTTTTTTGGTAAATTTATTGTATTTAAGAAAAACAAATAATTTTAATAAACTATTTGTTTTTTATATTAGATAAAAAGCAAAAATAATTGCTAAAATGAGATTTATATTATATAATGTATATATAAACATAGTAAATTTTGTTTAAAAATACAGGGGAAAATTATGATAAGTAAAATTAAAAATAACAAATATTTTAAAACGATAGTGTTCTTTATTTATGAAGGAATATATTTAATATTTATTGATTTCTTTAATCAATATTTAATAACTAGAAATTTGAGCATAAGTGGGTATTTTGTAAAAACAGCAATAGTGTTTAATATATTATGGGTATTATTATATTTTATAATATTATATGCAATGAATCCAAAACCTAGAAAGATAATATCTTGCATAATAAATATTTTGTTATTGATTTTGTCAATAGTAAATTACTTTATGAATTCATATTTCCATTCAATATTTTCATGGAAGGATTTATTCCTCTCTGGAGATGGATTTTCTTTTTTTTTTAGGTTCAATATTTAAATTTATTAATTTGAAATTAGTTTTATTTGTTTTAACAGCAGTAGATATAATTTTATTAATATTTAAAACAAGAACTAAAAAAGTATATCAAATAAAATCAAAACAAACCATCATTTTGATAGGGATAATTTTACTAATTATTGGTGGAAGAATAATCTTTATTAATACCAAGTTAAATAATACTAGTGATGGTTGGGATTCTAGAGAAGTATCCAACAATTCATCTAATTATTACAAAAATTGGATATAGAGCCAACAAAGCTACTTAGAATATGTGGTACTTACGAATATATAATCAATGACTTTTATCATAGCTTTTTAGAAAAAGATAATTCAGTTAATGCTAGAGAAAATGTAACAAAATATATAGAAGAAAACAAAAAAGAAGTAAATGATAAAAATTATACTGGTATCTTTAAGAATAAAAATTTAATATTTGTGATGATGGAAAGTATGGATGATTGGATGGTAAATGAAGAAGTTACTCCAACAATGCATGAGATGATGAATCATGGCTTCAATTTTACTAATCATTATTCGCCGGGGTATGTTACTGGAGAGACCGCTAATACAGAGTTTGTTGCCAATACTGAATGTATCCCAGCATAAATAAACTATCTCCTAATTACGCTTATATTGATAATGATTATCCGTATTCAATTGCTAATTTATTTAAAAAAAGAAGGATATATAACAAACTCATTTCATAGATCAAGTGGCTTTATTTATAACAGAGAAAATATGCATTTGAGTCTTGGATATAACAAGTATCACAGCTATTTAGATATGGGTATAGATGATAATTATTTGGATTTAGATAGTTATATTATTAGAGATGGTTATAATCAGATAGTACAATTAAATGATAAATTTATGAGTTTTATTATAACTTATTCGCCACATTCACCATATACTTATGAAAAAATAGAATGTACTACAAACTTAGATGATATAAAAAGAAATATATCCAGATATCACTAATGAAGAATATCTATGTGGTTTTTTCTGCAGCTAGAGAAACTGATAATATGTTTAAGTTACTATTAGAAAAATTAAAAGAAGATAATCTTTTGAAGATACTGTAATAGTGGCATTTAGTGATCATCCTAATAAAATCATTATTAGAGATGACGAGACAGAAAAATTAAATAAAACAAAATTCTTTATTTATAGTAGTGAACTGGATAGTAATCAAATAGATGTTGTAACTAGTTCAATAAATATTTTACCTACTATTGTAAATTTGTTTTGGAATAGATAATGATTATTTATATACTGGTTACGATGCACTAAATACTAATGAAGAGTATGTTATATTTAGAGATTATACATATTATGATGGAACTGATATTAAACCATTAACATCAGAATTACTTAATAAAAAGTAGAATATAGTTCAAATATTTTAATTTCAAATTATTATAAGGATAGTTTAAAAAATTAATAATATCATATGATTGATAAAAAAAAAAATATGTTATATAATATAAATGTATTAGTTATTTGAGGAGTTGTATTAATTATGGAAATAAAAAATGTATTATTAATGGTATTAGTAACATTTGTTTTTGTTGCACTATTTATACCAGTAGTAAAGAAAATGGCAGAATTTATTGGAGCAATGGATATACCAAATGCTAGAAAGGTACATAAGGTTCCTATTCTAGATTGGGAGGCCTTGGTATATATGCTGGCTTTTTACTAGGATATATGTTATTTGGTGTTCATTCAGTTCAAATGAATGCTATCTTAATAGGAAGTTTTATCATATTAGTTACTGGTATTTTTTGATGATATAAAACCAGTACCTGCTAAATGGAAATTACTTGCTCAAACAGTAGGAGCCTCTATAGTACCATTATATGGTGGAATATTATTACAAGACATATCAGCATTTGGCTTATATATAGATTTTGGTATATTAGCATATCCAATAACTATAATATTTATTGTAGCTATAATTAATTGTATTAATTTAATTGATGGATTAGATGGATTATCATCAGGAATAGCAAGTATTTATTTTCTAACAATAGGAGTTATTGCTATGTTACTTAATAATTCTAATGGTTTTAGATATAATTTTAACATTCATAATGTTAGGAAGCACCTTAGGATTCTTAGTTCATAACTTTAATCCTGCTAAAATATTTATGGGTGATTCTGGTAGTATGTTCTTAGGTTATATAATTGCAGTAATAGCTTTATTAGGGTTTAAAAATATAACTTTAACATCATTTCTAGTACCAATGTTATTACTAGCTATACCTATTATGGATACATTATTTGCTATATTAAGAAGATTAATAAATCATAAACCACTAGGAGAACCAGATAAAAAATCATTTACATCATCAGTTATTAAAATTAAGATTATCTCAAAGAAAGACAGTTTTAATAATATATTTAGTAGATATTTTATTTTGCTATAGCATCTATACTATATGCTGTTGGTAATAAGATGTTAGGAACTGATAAATATGGTATTATAATATATGTAATATTATTTATTCTTACATTACTATTAGTATTAAAAACAAATATAATATGGAATCATGATAAGAAGAAGGAAGAAAAATAATCTTCCTTTTTCTATAAATAACATTGACTAAATCAATAATTTATTATAAAATAATATTGTAAGAAAAGGAAGAGATACTATGAATAGACTTACTACTAATAAAAATGTGTTGTCAAGATCTATTAAATGATAGGTCTATTTCTTTATGCTTAACAAGATAAATAATAAAGTATACGAAGAGGACTTATCATAATAGATAAGTTCTTTTATATAATAAATGAAAATATAATAATTAGGAGGATTAAAATGAAATTATATAACACATTAACAAGACAAAAAAGAAGAATTTATACCATATGAAGGTAATAAAGTAGGCTTCTATACATGTGGTCCAACAGTATATCATTATGCTCATATAGGTAATATGCGTAATTATATAGGTCATGATATTTTAGATAAGACTTTAAGATATTTAGGTTATGATGTAAAAAAAGAGTAATGAATATTACTGATGTTGGACATTTAAAGAGTGACTCTGACACCGGTGAAGATAAAATGGTAGCCAGTGCTAAGAAAGAACATAAATCAGTTATGGATATAGCCAAGTTTTATACCGATGCTTTCTTTAAAGATTTTGATATGTTAAATTGTCGTAGACCAGATGTAGTAAGCCCTGCTACTGATAATATTGATGAATATATTAAAATAATATCCAAGTTACTAAGGAGGATGGTTATGCTTATGAAGCCGGAGGTAATGTTTACTTTGATGTAAGTAAATTAGCGGATTACTATAAATTAACTAACCATAAAGAAGATGATATGGTCGTGGGAGTTCGTGAAGGAGTAGACTTTGATGATAATAAGAGAAATCAAGCAGACTTTGCCCTATGGTTTACTAAGAGTAAGTTTGAAGATCAAGATTTAAAATGGGATTCACCATTTGGAGTAGGTTATCCCGGTTGGCATATAGAATGTACCGGAATTAGTTTAAAATATCTTGGTGAACATCTTGATATCCATGGTGGAGGGTAGATAATATCTTTCCACATCATACCAATGAAATAGCTCAAAGTGAAGCATATCTAGAACATAAATGGTGTAATTATTGGTTCCATAATGAACATCTTATGGATGAATCAGGTAAAATGAGTAAGAGTAAAGGAGCAGTTTTATCAGTAAGTGTTTTAAAAAAGAAAATGGTTATAATCCATTAGCTTTTAGAGATTTATGTGTCTTCAAAGTCATTATCGTAAACAATTAGTTTTCTCATATCCTGTTTTAGAACAAGTACAAAATCAATACAATAAATTAATAAATAAGATATCTTTAATTAAAGAAGAAGGTAATCTTCAAAAAGATAAAGTAAAAGAATATCAAGATAGATTTAAAGCAGAATTATCTAATGACTTAAATACCGCTAATAGCATAACAGTACTATATGATTTAATAAAAGATGATACCGTAAATGGTACTACAAAAAAAAGATATTTAATTGAAGACTTTGATAAAATATTAAGCCTTGACTTAATTAAAGAAGATAATAATATAGATTCAGAACTAGAAAAAAATATATTCAAGATAAAATAGAAGAAAGAAAAAATAGCTAAACAAAATAAAGATTATGCTTTATCAGATGCTATTAGAGATGAACTATTAACTAAAGGTATAGAATTAATTGATACAAGAGAAGGAACTACTTATAAAAAATCAATAAATAAGAGTTCTTTTTTTTTTTTTGCCTATGAAGCCTTATAAAATAAGTCTTCATTAGGAATCATAGAGCCTAAGTATAGTCTCTATGATAAAAAACTATGTAAAAAATATCAAAAAAAGTATGATATACTATAAGAGTAGTGTAGGTGATAAGAATGGAATTATTAAGGGTAGTAGATAAACTAGGAAATGATACTAATGAAATAATAGAAAGAGAAGAATTACATAATAGAGGTAAATTACATAATGAAGTAACTATATATATCATAAATGATAAAGGAGAAGTATTACTTCAAAGAAGAAGTAAGAATCGAAGATTTTGTCCCAATAAATTAGGAGTAATAGCAGGTCATCAATCATATCGTGAAGATATATTAACATGTGCTGCAAGAGAAACTAAAGAAGAAGTAGGATTAAAAATAAAAAAGAAGATCTTTCATCCACTTTGTGATAAGTATTTAGTTGAAGAAAAAATATAACAATCATTATATGTATCCATATTATGTAATATGTAATCAAAAAGGCTGAAGACTTTACAATTCAAAAGGAAGAATTAAGTTTTGTAAGATGGTATAAAATAGAAGAAGTAATAAGATTAATTGAAGTAGGTTCTAAAGAAATAGTTTTTAAAAAAAATGATGAAATAAGATTATTTAAAAATTACTTGAAGTAACAAAGAAAGACGAAAAAGAATCATTCTTCTTAAAAATAAAAAAAATTACTCGAAGTCAATTAAATAGTTTACATAAAAACCCATAACTAAAGGAGAAAATAACATTTCTTCTTTTTTATTTTCCACTAAATTATGATAGAATTAAATTATGAGGTAGGTAGAAATATGAAACTAAATGAAAAAAAAAATTGTAAATGATATAAGATTATTAGCATTAGATATGATAAATGCAGCAGGCTCTGGTCATCCAGGGAATAGCTCTAGATGCTGCTCCCACACTATATACATTATTTGCATATCACCTAAAATTTGATTTAGAAAGAAAAAGTATGGTGTAATAGAGATAGATTTGTATTAAGTGCAGGTCATGGTTCAGCCTTATTATATAGTACATTATATTATCTATTAGATGAATTTAATCTAGAAGAATTAAAAAACTTTCGTAAAATAAATTCTCAGTGTACTGGTCATCCTGAATATAATTTAAACAATCGTATTGAAGTAACAACAGGTCCATTAGGAGAAGGCTTTGCTACATCAGTAGGATTAGCTATTGGTGAAAAAATATTTAGAAAGCACCTTTAATAAAAAAAAAAACATTGTCTTTGACTATAAGATATATACCTTAGTATCTGATGGTGACCTAATGGAAGGAATATCTTATGAAGCAGCTTCCCTAGCGGGCAATCTAGGATTAGATAATTTAATTGTTCTATATGACTCAATGGTGTAACTGCTGATGGTGATTTAGATAAAGCTATGTATGAAAATATTCCTGATAGATTTGCTTCAATGAATTGGGAAGTAATTAAAGTAAAAAGATGGCGAAAATATTGGTGAAATATCTAACGCTATCGAAAAAGCCAAAAAGAGTAAGAAACCAGTATTAATAGAAATAAAAACAACACTAGGTATATATTCTAAGTATGAAGGAACTAATCGTATTCATTCTAACCTTGATAAAGAAGACTTAGAAGAAATAAGAACAAAAAATTAAAAAGGAGGACCAGCCTTTACCTATAGTGAAAATGACAGAAATAATGCTATGAAGTTTATTAAAGATGGAACTGAAGATTATTATCGCGATTGGTATTCTGAATATGAAATGTATATAGCTAATGCTACTGATAGTGAAAGAGATAAAATAAATTTAGTAATAGAAAATGAAAAAATATCTCTTGATATAGCAGCAGTTATTGATACTAGTAAGATATTTGAAGATAAAGCAATGCGTGATATAAATTATCAAATAATGAATGTTATTAGTACCTTTATACCAAACTTTATGGGAGGTTCAGCTGATTTATTCTGTAGTACTAAGACATATCTAAAAGGGAAAAGAATGAGTTCTCAGTAGATGATTATTCTGGTCGTAATATTAACTTTGGCGTTAGAGAAAATCTTATGGGAGCAGTCTTAAATGGTTTAGCCTTAACTAATATTCGTAGTTATGGAAGTACATTCTTAGCCTTTTCTGATTATATGAAACCATCTATTAGAATGAGTGCCATGATGAACTTACCAGTAACATATATCTTTACTCATGATAGTGTTAGAGTAGGAGAGGGATGGACCAACTCATGAACCCGTAGAACAACTAGGAGCCTTAAGAAGTATACCTAATTTATCAGTATATAGACCTGCTGATTATAAAGAACTAATGGGTTCTTGGACAAATATTCTAAGAGAAGGTAAACCAGCAGCCTTAATATTAGCTCGTGGTCATAACAACACAATGAAATATACTAATCCAAATAAAGTAGCTCGTGGTGGTTACATAATTAGTGAAGTAAGAACAAGATTAGATTTAGTAATAATAGCAACAGGTAGTGAAGTAGAATTAGCGGTTAATATAAAAAGAAGAATTACTAAAAGAATTATATTGAAGCCAGAGTAGTATCAATGCCCAATATGAATTTATTCCTAAAACAAGACAAAAGATTATCAGGAGCAGGTCTTACCAACAGGATATCGTCGTATGGTTATAGAATTATCAAATGATGCCAATTGGTATCGCTTTATCTCATCTGATGAAGACCTTGTTAACATACCAACTTTTGGTAAGAGTGGTAGTGAAAAAGAAGTATTAAATTTCTTTGAATTAGATATGACTGATTTAGTAATAAAAATAAAGAATAATTTATAATTCGACAAAAATAAATAAATATAGTATGATATTTTATTTATGGTGATATAAATGAGAACATACTATATTTTTTAATGTTAATAAATATTATAGTTATATGTATAAAAGATAAACCTTTTAAGATGTATAAAATATTTGAGGAAATATATTATTCTAGAGATTATAATAGTATTAAAGCCTATCATGTATTAAGAAGAAATAGCAAATCCTTTTAATAAGATAATGTTAAATGAATATATTTATAATGAGTATAAATATAAATATGGATATAAAGAGAAAAGATAATATTCATTATTTAAAAATACAACTGATAAGAGTATTTTAAGAATAAATAATTATAATATTAAGATAGAAACAGAAAATAACTATAGCCTTTTTTTCAATGATATAAATAATTATAATAATAATTTATTTGTTTGTGACTTTGAAAATATGGATTATTTCTGGTTATCTAAATTAAATTCTTTACAAAATAATAATTTAATAGTACAATAACTATAGAGAGAGGAGAGAGAATAATATGCTTTGGGATATATTATATATAGTAATAGGTTTAGTAGTAGGATTAGTAATAGGATTTCTAGTAGCTAGAAAATTAATGAAAAAAAAGAATTAAAAAAAGAATCCTCCTATTAATGAGCAAATGATTAAGACTATGATGAGTCAGATGGGAAGGACACCATCACAAAAAACAAGTAAATCAAATGATGAAACAAATGAATAAGTTTATGTAAATTTATTCTTTTTCTTTTTAAAATTGTTGAATTAATATATATTTTATGATATCATTAATATGAAAGTAGGGATACTATGAAGGATAAAACAAAAACATATGGAGTCATATTAGGAGTAGTATTATTTATTTTATTAATATCTGGTCTTACTTATGCTGCTTTTAGAATGGCAAAGTAATAAAATTAACATAGGAATAACAAGTAGTTGTTTTGATATATATTATGATAAAGGTCAAGATATATCAGGTCAATTAAATCCTACTAATGTTTATACTGATGGCTTATATGCCACTATTAAAATTAATATTAAAAATACCTGTACTACTACTGGTGAAGGTACTTTATATTTAGAAACTCTTAGTAGTACTAGTAGTAATCTATATAGAACAGGCCTTCTTAATTATCAAGTAGTTAAAGACGATGTTGCTACTAACTAAAGGGTAACATTACTAAAAAAGTGGAGAGATTGCTTTTAGATATTGGTACTCTTACTAAAGCTAGTAGTGCTAGTACTACTTATAAAATTTATGTATGGGTTGATAAAGAAATAGTTATTAACTCTGATGCTAATTCCAAATATTATGGAAAAATTAGAGCAACTGCTACTCAAGGCAAATAAAAAGAAGATTTTCTTCTTTTTTTTTATTTTACCAAAATCTTCATCTTCAACTTCTATTTGTTTTAATATTTCTTCAGTAGTGGTAAATCCAGATATAACTTTATATAATCCATCTTGTAACATTGTTATAACATCTTTATTATATACAAGACTTCTAAGTTCTTCTTTTTTCTAATACCAGCACTTATAGCATCTCTAATATCCTGATTTATTAGAAGTACTTCTTGAACAGCAATTCTACCTTTATAACCATGACTACAATGTGGACAACCAGTTGGATTAGCATCATACACTTCATTAATGTCTAACCCTAGAACAGTTTTAAATAAATTCTTTTTCCATAACTGTTACTGGTCTTTTTCTTTTTACAATTATCACATAATTTTTCTAGCTAATTTTTGCGATACAATACCGGTTAATGCTGATGCAAGTAAATATCTTTCAACATCCATATCAAGTAATCTTTCAATAGTATTTAATGAATTATTGGTGTGAATAGTAGATAATACTAAGTGTCCAGTAATTGAAGCTCTTACCGCTATTTGAGCAGTTTCTGAGTCCCTTATCTCACCAATCATTATAACATTAGGGTCCTGTCTTAAAATACTCCTAAGAACTGTAGCAAAATCTAGTCCAATATCACTATTAACTTGAACCTGATTAACACCTTTAATATCCATTTCTACTGGATCTTCAACTGTAATTAAGTTAGATCCTTCAACATTTAATTTTTGAAGAAAAAGAATATAGAGTAGTAGATTTACCAGTACCAGTAGCACCAGTAACTAATATTATACCATTAGGAAAATTTAACATTTTTAATATTTTATTATAGTTAGTTTCATTAAAATATAAATATTCTATACCTTTTAAACTCATAGAATAATCCATAATTCTTATTACTATTTTTTCGCCTCTTTTTAGTAGGTAAGGCGGATACTCTTAAATCTAAATCTTTACCATTTAATTTATCTTTAATAGCTCCATCTTGCGGTAGTCTAGTTTCAGTTATATTCATTCCAGCCATTATTTTAATTCTCGTAATTACATTTTGTTTAATTTCTTGGGGTAATGAAACATAATTTCTTAATAAGCCATCTATTCTAAACCTTACAATTATACCATCTTCCGTAGGATCAAAGTGCATATCACTTGCTCCAAGATTTACAGCAGTCACTATAAGATTATTAACAGTAGTAACTACAGGTACTCTAGTAAAAATCAATATTATTTTTGCATATTATTGCCTTGAGGAATATTGTTAGCTTGTATATTTTGATTAATATTATTTTGTCCTTTTTATTCCTTGTTGTCTATTCATTTGATTTTGATTACTATTATAATGTGTTACCTTTAACAGTAGTCGCATTATTATTCTGCATATTATCCCTCTTTTCATTCTTTTTATTGATTTTATTCTATAAATATTATATAATATAATTAATTAAATAGCAATATAAAATAATAAAAAAAGGTGATAAATTATGAAACTAAATCGTAAAGGATTTATGATGGCTGAAGTAGTAGTAGTTTCTGTAATAATATGTACAGTACTTGTTACTTTATACACAGCATTAGCAAGAATTAATAATGCTTATGATACTAGAAATAGATATTATGATATTGATACATTATATTTTACTGAAGAAGTAAATGATATGCTTATTTATATGGGTTATATTAACGAGAGCATATTAGTATAATGATAGTAAAGAAGTGAATTTAAATAATGTATTTTCAAATGATTCTAATTTTATTCAGCATATAACATGATACTGCTTCTGGTGGAGGTATTAAAATGTATTTCTCACTTTATGATGCTAATAGCGTTGGTTCACTTGCA
>VOFJ01000747.1_pt1 | contig 11845 bp, 12 predicted proteins | sample 5384081 | NCBI WGS metagenome assembly VOFJ01 (sample SAMN12384729, study PRJNA508395) | human gut metagenome | isolation source: healthy gut I | host: Homo sapiens | reverse complement strand
GATTCGTATCGCCACCGATATGTTTTCATAAAGAACGTAATGCTTGCGCGTTTGTCTTGAACTTTTCTCCCAAAGCCCGTCCCTAACTTATATAAAGCCCTGTCATTTCATTCAGTTTCATAGCAAGCTCCTCCCAATCCATGTCAGCAACCTTTACGTAAGTTCTTAATGTCGACTTTGGTACATATGTGGTATCAAGCCCGATGTGCCCAAAATCTGTTGATTTCTTCGCTGAATGCCTGCTGATAAGCGTGGCACAAGCATGACGCAGGCTGGGGCCTGCAATGACGCAACTCCAGTCCTTTACCAGCTGTCCCGACCAGCTTGTATATAGTCGAAGTGGAAAGCTGTTCATGAGGGCGTCTGCATAAAAAAGGGCATTCGTTTTCCGCTTTTTATTAAAGCGTGCCTCTTTGATGTATCTGATAATGGCATCGCCAACGATGGGAAGCAAAGGTAGCACTTGTGGCCTGCAGTTCTTGGCCCGTCTTAAATACAGCGTTTCATTCCGCCAGTCTATATCTTTCAACTTCATGTTTGTCCACCTCACTTGCAACGAAGGCCATAGACAGTCAAAAAGAAGCAATATGGCATAATCCCTGACACCTGTCCCATGCGGCATCCTTTTTGATTGCAGGATATCTTGAACTGCTCCCCAAGGGACAAACGAAGGCAGGTTTTCATGGGCATATACTCAGGCTTTTAAGCTATACACAAGTCCGGGATTACACAGACCTTTTTCTTCTGCGTATCTGAAAAATCCACGAAGGACAGTGACGGTATCGGCTATCGTTCTTCTGTTACAACCGTCCTCATCATGTCTCTTACGTATATAGTCATCAAGAACTGAAGACGTTATATCTTTCAATCCGTCGACTTTTAAGTTCAGCATCATCGTTTTGAGCTGACTGTATCTGCCTTCGGTGGTGCTTGAAGAATAGCCTTTGTTTTGTTTCAGCCAATCAAGATATTCCATCACATGTTCTTTAAAGGGAAACGCATCATCTTCACATATAAGCTGACCCATATAAGACAACCAACTGGTAGTATATGATATAAAACGTCTTCTTGCGTATATCCCGGATGCATCTCTTACACCGGGCTTCTGTACAGTCATCCAACTGTCAGCGGATTCTCGGATATCCTCAATACTGACCATGCGTCTGTCCTCAACATGCAGATAGTCAATTAAATGAAGTTGGTATGCGGCTATATCCCGTAGTGTTTGTGTAGCCGCACCTTTGTCTTCCCATATTTGAAGATACTCAGCCCGTTCTTTTTAACAAAGGATAGGTGAGATAACGTAACTTATGATGTTTACGGGTAAAAAGGCGGTTCAAAATAATAGCATTATTTGTATAGATGCCATCTAACTTGCCTATGTAGGCAAGCCATGAAAAAAGCAATATCCATATATTTTCGAACACTGCTGGGACTGTTGTCCTTTCTCTTCATCGGATGGTTCTTTTTGTCTTTGACCATGTGATGGCGGCGTCCTTGATGCTACTGATAGGGACCTGTTCAGAGAAGCCATCTTCAAGCTTGAGGCTTTGTGACTATCAGTAGTAGATAATCTGCCAAAGAAAGCAGATAATTATGGCTGTAGTTGCGCTTTTCAGCCATGAAAGCAAGATAGTTTTCACGTTCCTTCAATAAAGGAGCGTCGAGGTGCTTTTTAAGTACCATTTGCGTCGAATGATTGTTTCAAGCATAATTCTTCTTTTTAAAGTTAATACTTAGGCTGTTTCCTAAATATGAAGAATTAAGGCGAGTTATATGCTTTTAGAGCAAAAATAAGTTTGGTCAAATGGAGACTTTTAGCTTCTTTTGCAGCTAAATTTATGTTGTGTAGAAAATGAAGAGATTGTTTATATACAAAGGATTAGAGTTAGAAGCCAACATAAATGGCTACGCAACATATGAATTAAAAGCAGTAAGGTTTGAACCCGAATTTGCCGGAAAACTGAATTTCTATGTCAATGCTGTAAATGATATTTTGTGCGGAGAACATGATAATCCCACGATAGGCATCCTTATTTGTAGCGACATGAAACAGACCGAAGTGCGATATAGTTTCAAAGATTATCAACCCCCATTGGCGTAGCTACATACAATAATATACAGATTGCAAATATAGAACGTGAACTGCCGAGTGTAGAACAGCTACAGCAAAAAATCAAACAGTTGGAGACCCAGTTGAACATCCGAAAACAACAGTAAATCTGACCTAATATAAGGACGATAATAAAACGCCTGCAAATGAAGTCTTGCAGGCGTTTTACATTTTTATTTACTCTCTTATCTCAACCTCGACCGCTATTTCGCCCCACGCTTGTTCAGTACATCCGCTATCATGTCTTTTACATCCTGTCCGACTTGTATGAAATTTTTATACAAGATGCGTTCCCGTTCCTCCCTCGACTTGAAAGTGTAGAACTTCGGTAGCGGTACATAGGCCGCTTCCTCCGCTTTTATCTCCCTCATATCGAAATCCGTCTTGCAGAAGAACTTTGTAGTCTTGAACTCTTCCGACTCCTGAATGTTCATCGAGCCTCCCGTACCGGTTTTCGTCTTCACGAAATCACGTGCCGTCTGTCCGCAAATCCATCCCGTCGCCATATCCGAAATTTTCGAGGCGGGTACAAGACTGTCCATGTTCTCATTGAGATTGATACTCGTTTTGTCCCGGTCGATCGTCACGCCCTTTTTGACCTGTACCACCTTGCCGAAAATGTCATTCGACAACCATTCCAGTGTCTCTTGCGCGAGCTGAACCGCTTACCACGTTGCCCACTGTCGTGATGATTTTTTGCATTCCCACTTTTCCGTAGTCAGCCTCCAACTGCGGCAACTCCTGAAAACCCAGCGTTACGCTTACCTTGTTGCTTCTCGCCGTACCTATCAGTCGGTCTATCTTGTGGAAATACAGTGTCGGTAGCTCATCCACGATGATGCTGACCGGAATATTTTTCCCCTGCCCGGTGTTCACACGGGTAACGAGACGGTTCAATATCAGAGCGTTCAACGCTCCGATGATACTTTCCATTTCCGGATCGTTGGCTATCAGCAGATAACTGGGTGACTTGGGGTCACTAACTTTCAGGTCGAAATCGTCCCCATCCTTGTGGAATATCCAGTAAGATTCCTTTGTAGCCAAACGGCTGGTATAGACACGCAGCGTACCTATCATACCTTCCAACTGTTCCATCGCCTTGTTTTTGAAGGCCGTTTGGAACGGGCCGAGCAACGGCGCGACCTCGTTGTCCGTCTCAAGTACCTCAAAAATAGTCTGGTAGCTCTCATTGAGAAATGAAAGGATATGCGGCATATCCGAGTATTTTCCAAGCCAATAGGCAGGTTCCACGATGCTGCCACCCTCACGGTCACGAACGACACCCGTCGGCTTCCAGAACTTCGTCTGCGGATCTTGCCGTTTCTCCGCATACAGTTTCTTTCCGTTTGCATCGTAGGGTTCCCGCTCGTAGTTCACGAAAAAGTAGATACAGGCGGCAAGAAAGTTCACGGCAGAAGTCTGAAAGAACTGGTCACTGCCTCCGCCTCCCTCTTTCTTTTCTGCAGGGATTCCAACAGGGTTTCCGCCGTTTCGCTCGCCGCCGCAAGATTATTGATGTACTTTGCCTGAATGGGGTTCACCCGTTTGCTGTACTCCACATCCACGAAGTTGATGATGTTGAACTTGCATCCTTTTGGCACTTTGCCGAGCTTCTGGTTTTTCTTGTAATGATAGTAAAGTTTAGTGGCAAGTGTCGGAAATTTGTAGTCATAGACCACCATCGCGAAGCCCTTGGCACTATGTTGGCGGATGAACGGTTCTATGATACTGAACGTCTTACCGCTACCTGGAGTTCCAACCACCCATGTTCCTCTGAAACAGTTGCTTATCGACACCCATCCCTTGCGAAATTTACCTTTGTAATAGTACCGCATCGGTATATTCACGCTATACTGGTTCTCATCCTTCTCTTCGCTCTGCTCGAAACTTTCATTCTCGAAGTTAAACCGGTCTTTACCCAGTCCCTCCTTGATGAACTTCGAGATGTTATCCAATGCGATATGCACCAATATCACACCGACCAGCGTAGCCGCCATATAGAAGATGATGTTCAGCGGCAGGGTGTAGAGCCTCGTTTCCATCGTATGATGGTACAGCCACACGGAGAACACAATCAAGAACAATCCGCAGATAAGTGGATATAACACTTGCCTGCGTGCGTCAAACTCCAAGTGTTTTTTGTTGCGTGTGCCGATACAAGTGATGCAGATGAGTAGGAAGGTCGCTATCTTACTATACACGAGGTTGCCGTCGTTATAGATCATCCATCGCTTGATGCGCCCGTGTATATCAATCAATATGCCGCCCCAGTGGTCGAGCATGGCAAGGTCTATGGCATACTCGAAGAACTCCATCAGCACGGAGATATAGATGACCGCACGGAATATTTTGTAAAATCCTTGTAGTTCCTTGCTTTCTTCCATTGTCTTTGTCCTTTCCCTCTTTTCGTTCCTACCTGTTCAGTGTGATAATCGGCCGCACCTTGTGCGCCTGTGTCTTCGGGGTCTCCTGCATCGCACCGCTTCCTGTCGAGTAAAGCCACGCTTTCGCCGTTTCCTGTCCGGTTACCTCCGTCGATGTCCAGTACCAGCAGTCGTTTTCATCCAACGGCAGCGGATGGCCGCCACACCGTTCGATGACAGGATTGACGGTTTCCCGGACGGCATACAGCAGCCGCATCTGTGCCACCGACGGGATATAGGCACTCTGTCCGTACCGCCACAGGTCAAAGACCGCTTCCGCCATAGGCGAAGCCGTCTCCCGTGTGTCGTACAGCGCAAAGGTGTTCATGTTCCCGTCCAAAGCCTCGATGTCGGCCGACGTCCCTTGTGCGACACCGAGGCTGTCGGCAAAAGCTGCCGGAGCAATGTCCCACAGGTAAACCGCATAGCCGTTCCCTTCCGTACCTTCACGGTGTTCGGTATCGAAGACAACCGCTATTGCCCGTTTTCCCGACTGTTCATACTGTACGTAGGATAAAGCCGTACCGTCCTCGCAGAGAATATGTCCCGGACGTACCGCCGTATCAGGTACGTCGATATGGGCGTCACAGGCAGCGCACAATACCGCCGTCACTGCCATTGCAAACCATTGAATCTTTCGTATCATGTTATTTTCGTTTTTTGTTTTTCCTTTATTTTATCGGCAGTTTCACCCCCAGCACGATACCTGTCCGCAGCAAATCCGCCCCTTTTATCATCATGTCACTCTTTACCTGCCAGAACAGTGTGCATCCCGACCGCAGCACATAATTGTGCTCGTAACCCACATGGATTCCGGCAAGAAACTTGTTCGTGTCGCTCCCGGCCGAAGCTCCGATACGCAAGTTGCCGTAATGGTTGCGTCCACGCACCACACAAGGTTTGTACGCCACACCGAAACCGTAAGTGCGATAGTTGCGCCAGAAGGATTCCGGACAAATATGACCGCAAGATTTACATTCCGTCCATTTCAGATAGCCGTTGGCGAAAAACTCCCACGCATGGCGGTAGTTCATTTCATGTTCGTAAGCAAGCGTTACGTCCATGCCGTTCTCATACAGCAATCCCACTCCAAGCGAGAGGCGGCCGCTGTTACGCTGCGCACTTGCATTCATGAAGACGCACATGCAGGCAAGCATCAGTATTATCGTCTTTTTCATCGTCATTCCTCCTCCAATAAAGCGGTGTTAAATGAATCGGCCGACAGCACATCCTCGTAGTCAAAGTTCAGGCTGATATTGCGCCCGCTGATTTGTTGTTCCGTCATTTCGATGGTCAGCAGCTTGTCGTTCGGAAAGGTCATCTTTTTCACGACAATCACGTTCCGGTAGCCGTGCTTGAACGTCTTGCCGTGTTCCAATACCAGGGCAGGCGTCAGCTCGATGGTCTGCGCGTTGGTTGCCTTCGAAAGTTTCTTGTCCGACAGTTTCACCCGTATCTCGTCGATGTCGAAACGGATGTTCGTTTTGTTCTCGATGGAAAAGTCGATGAAGAAATAGTCGCCCACCGAGTAAATATTGTTCAGGCGCATTACCATTCGGTGCGCCTTGGTCGCCACGTTGCGGATTTTCGCGGGCGAGTTCCACACCCGTCTTGCAAAACGCACCATGTCGGCTGTGGACATCGAGACCGTAGGATTGTTGTAGGCATCCCGTTCCTGTAGCTGAATTTCCTTGTCTGCCACCGCCTCGCTTATCCGCGTGGTGTAGATGAGTGCATACTGCGTGCGATAGCGTTCCGTTACGATGGTGACGATGGCCAGCACTTCACCGTCCTCGTGTCCCGTCTCTTTGGGCTTCAACCGGATGATGTTCTCAATGGGTTGGTCGCCCGCCACCTTGTCTGTGGAAATATCCACGAAGCGGACCGGTTCCGTGGCTGTGATGACGGTCGTTACCTGTTCATTGACAGTCAGCCGTTCCATCTCTTCGTATGTACGCTGAGCCTGTGCGTTCCGTGTGGCAAAAAGTCCTGCCGCCAGAAGAAATGCAGTTACAATTATTTTCTTGTTCATATCGTTTCTGTTGATATTGTTTATTTCTTTATTTCCCTTATTTCGCTTTCTTTAATCCATGACCACGTTCCAGTTCCTCCCGAATCCGTCGTCCGACAATTTCGCAATACGTCGGTTCAATCTCGAATCCGATGTAATGCCGCCCCGTGCGGATGGCGGCAATGGCGGTCGTACCCGAACCGATGCAGTTGTCCAGCACCACATCGCCCTCGTTGGTATAGGTACGTATCAGGTACTCTATCAAGGCTACCGGCTTCTGTGTCGGATGATAGAATGCTCCTGTCTTGTGTTCCTTGGGTATGGAAATGACAGAGGTCGGGTACTTGTCTTCGGCAACACGCACCGGAGCCAGTTTCATTTCACCGTAACAGCGGTTCGTGAAACCGTCCGTCTTGCGGCGTCCATGATTCCTCCGTTCCGGTGGACACGGCGTCATTTGAGGATGATATACCGGCTGACGGTCGTAGAACACGATGATGTCCTCATGCTGGCGTAGCGGCATCCGGTTGGCATTCAGGTGACCCGTTACCCGGTCTTTCCGCCACACGAGGTTATACCGCCACATCCGGGGTTGCGAGAGCATGAGTTGCGCCGAGAAAATGCCCTGCGCAAAGAGGATGATGGGGCAGCCGGGCTTCCCGCCGGATCCTGCGGTAAAATCTGCCCTCCCATCCGGCCGAACCGTTCTTGCGGTTCAGCACACCGTATGGCATATCCGCTATCACCGCATCTATACACTTGTCCGGAAGCTCTTTCATCCCTTCGAGACAATCCTTATTATATATGATGTCGACTTTCAGCATACCGTTTTACTGTTGTTTGTCAGATAATATCCGCACTTAAACCCTTTCCTCGGCGAAAAATCGGCGAAAGTGCAAGACTTGAATATCATCGGTTTGTTCACATATTGGGCGAGGTCTTTTTCATACTGGGTCGGAACCCTGGCATTATCAAAATCACGGTAAGTCATCACGAACGGCTTGATTCCCAGTTCGCGAAGCCGATCGATACGGTACATATCCTGCTCGATGGTCGAATCATAGCCGACAAGCACATAGCACATCAGTTTGTATGGCTTGATGTATTTTGTTACTTCCCTCAGTTTGTCCGTGAGGTCAATCTGCGGCAAATCCCATGATATGGCTCTTGTTCTGTTGAGCCAGTACGCCTGTTCCTCATTCATAATCCTTATATCGACACCGTGCAGGTTGACTTTCTGCTTGGCGTTAAGCAGGTAATCCACGGCTTCCTTCCACGCAGGATTAGCAAAGAAATTATTGTCGAGGACTTCTATGTGCTTGCCGTTGGGATTTAGGTTGACCGGAGTAACCGGTGCGATATACCCCTCTTTCTCACGGACGAGACAGAAAGGACATCTTCTGATACACCCCCTTGAGAAAAACTGGACGGAGAACGGATATTGCGGATATAGCGCATAATCCATACCTGCGGATTCCTCTATTTCCTTTGGCAGTCTGGCCCCCATCATGGCATTCCGTTTTATAGTCTGTTTGAATATCTTGCTTGCGGCAACGATATCATATCTTTTCGACGGAACAGCCCGTTCCGCATCATAGCGTAAGTAGGCCGAGACACGCATCAGCCGTAAAGTTTGGCTGTCCACATTTTATTCCTTCATTTTTTTGATAGCTTTGCCGATGGCATTGCTCGTTTTCTGGTAGGCATTCGTAGCGGCTTGCATTCCCCATTGCGAGAGACTGTTGCCGTAACTGCCGGTATTCATGTTCAGATTCCCCGACACCGCACCGCTTGCCACATCCTTGCTCGTTTCCCGGAACTGGCTGTTCGGTACATAAAGCCCTTCCATGCCGTCCGTGTCGTAAAGGGACAGGCTGACCTTCACCAGTTCGTCCTCGATGAGAATGCTGGTGATGTTCCCCTTCACACGCCCCGACGAGAAGCCGCTCATGGTGGCATACAGATACGACCCTCGTTTGACCACGCACTCGTTGATCTCCACGTCGTCGAGCAGACGCAACCGCACACGCGAGCCGTCCACCGCCTTGATGTCCTCGTCGATAATGGCCTTTATCAGTTTCGGTTCACGGGCATTGACCGCAAGCGTATTGAAGTAATCCGAAGCCGTCTTTACCTTGCGTACCACTTCGCTGGGCGGTTCGTTCTCTGACGGGGCTTTTACCGAACGGCTCTCTTCCTCTATTTTTCCCTTGACCTCTATGGTTGCCGTCGGGGGTTGCGCCGATGCGGTACTGTCCGTATCGGTCGCCGGTAATACCTCATTGCGTCCTCTCAACCTTGCTTCGGCAAGGGCTTTCTCCAGTTCCGCGAGAGCTTCTTGCTCGCGTGTCTTGGCATCGGCAATTTGCGCTGCCGCAGCCTTTTCCTGCTGTTGCTCATCGAGCAAGGCGATGTCGTCCACCGTGTATTGCGATTCATATTCTTCCTTGTTGTCATCGGGTTCGTCTCGTTCTATGTTATCCACTGCGGAGTAGTCCTGTATCTTACCCCATGATTTGGCCATGTTCTCGTACTTGCTGCCTATGCCGTCACCGCCTTTAAGCCGGGCATCCGGCAAATCGGGGTTCAAAAACTCCGTTGTCTGCAGCGTCTTGTCCGGAATCTCCGCCGTTTCGGTATGAAACAGGTCGAAGATGAAGTACGATGCAACCAGAAGCGGGATATACAGGACAGCCGGAAGCATATACTTCGGCTCCCTGAAATTGATTTTATCAAATATCTTCATCATACATCTTTTAATTGAGTTGTACATACTTGCCTTCAATGCTGCAGTTTTTCAGCACTTCTGCGTTTTCCACTCCGAATGCGATCAGGATGCTGCCGCAACCGGGAGAATCGCCGCGTGTTCCGTCCGGGCGGTAAAACCGGATGCGGTGGCGCAGGAATTTCATGCCCGTCGCTTTCTCGAAAATGACGTCCTGAAACATTTTGGAATCGCAACGGTTGAACAACAGCGCGATGCCGTTGCCGTGTTCCGCCAGCTTTCGGACAAACTGTTCGATAAGGGGACGCGAGTACGGAGGATTGAGCCATACACGCCCTTCCCATTTCAGGGACAATCCGTCCATGTTCCGGTCATACATGACTTCGGCGGTCGGCCACAACGGACGGATAGGGGCGCAAGGGTCAAGGTCGAACCTGCCTAACGCTTTCAACACCTCCTTCGGGGTGTACCATTCGTCCGACGAGCGGACTGATTTTTCAAATCGTGTATTCATAAGCACTCCTTTATTGCGGTTCATATTTCTTGTTCTCGTTCCGATTTTCCCTTATTTCACCCCCTTGCAGCCTCTTGTGTCTTTCCCGTAGCACCGAATCCTGCATTTCCGTCGCCGTGCGTGTCGGCCGGCTGTTGCGGTATGCCATTGTAATGCGATAGATGTTCCAAGTGAACCCTCCGATAGCGAAACCAAAGACGATGACCAGAAAAAGTATCCGGTGTGCGTTGGCGAATCCCTGCACCTTGGCGGCAGCCTTGTCAATGCGTGTCGCTTGGGCGAACTTTCGTCCGGCGGACACCTCCCGCTCGTAACGGTCTTTGTATTTCGGATCGTTCTTGTCCGGCATCTTTTTCACCGAAGAGCATCCGCCTGAATCCCTTTGATATTCATAAACTCCGTTGTTTAGTAGTTGATCTTCGTTTTCTGTTCGATGTCCTTGTTCAGCAGGGTTCGCCAGTTCACGATAAGCAATCCGTGCGGGTTGTTTTTCTGTTCGGGGCACACGCTTAAGTTGCCCCGCCGTGACCAGTTCCCGCATGAGGATGTTGCTCCGCCGCTCAATGCGTTGCCGTCCGTAGTAAGTGAACTCCATCTTCTCCTTGTTGAAAGCCACGCTGTCACAATAGATGGAGAACACCGAACTCGTACCCAAAATGTTGGAGTAGAAACCCTTTTCCTTGAGCGTGTTGTATTGTGCCAACCCCGTCTCATCCACCAGATACATCGCTTTTTCCATCGTATAGCGGATGTATTTGTCATCTGGCGGTAACGTGAAAAAATAATGGTGGAACATTTCCACATGGCTTTTAGCTTCCATGTCAAGCGTTTCGTCCATTGTCGTGCGGTTCACGAGGATAGGCACGTTGCCGTCCAGCACATACACCTTCTTCTGCGCATCCGAGACCATCGTCCGGGCTGTCCAGATACTTGACAAGCTGATGATGACACATCCCACGAGAAAAGCGGTACAGATGATGCCCACCAGTCTTATTTTGTTTTCCAAATTCTTGATGACCATCGGTTATTCCCTTTTACCGTTCAACATCTGTACATATTCCGTGTGCAGCATGGGTATGACCGCATCCCGAAGTTCCGTCAAAAGATTCTCGAACTCCGCCGAGAATATCTCCACGTAATAGCCCTGCATCTCCACGTGGACAAGCACCCACCAGATTCCTCTTTTGCGCTTACCTGCGTTCCGCTGCAGCAGGGCAAGACGCAGCTTGTACGTCAGGTACGTCACCAAGGGGGCGATGTACCGGTCGTCGTACTCGAAGGCTTCGTCCAGTTCTTCATACTGCGGGTCGATGCGGTGGTTTTCCGTCACCTCGCAAACCTCTTTTCTCGCTCGTTCCTGTGCAAAGGACATGAATTTCTCATCCTTGCACCAACTTTTGATTTTCTCTTGCAATTTCATGTTGTTATGATTTTTATTGGGTTTATATTATCTTTTGCGGATTATCTCATGATGCCGCCCAACCCTCCGGTTGCCGTCATCTTCGCCTGCTGTGCCACGCCCTCGCCGAAGTTTCGGGTAGAGAATGCCGTGTCGCCCTCCGGTATCATCCATGCCGCCAAGTCCGGAACAAGGTTCAGGCACTTGAGGGCTACAATCGAAGCCGCCATCAGGTAGCCTGCCGAGAAGAACGAGTTTTGCAGGTAGGCAGCCATCGTCTGTTCGCTGGCGGTTATCGCCGTCAGGTTTTCTATTTGGATGCACAATACAATGTCAAAAAGCAGCAGCACATAGAAGCCTACGAAGTATAGCATCGCACCGTAGAAATGCACCGTCAGGTAACGTGTCAGCCACTTCGCCCAAGCACCTTCCCATTTGGGCAGGATGCTGAACGCCCATTGTATCGGCCCGAATATCGTCAGCATACCCAATAGGATCTGCTGGCAGTAAATCGTAGCCCACCATCCGATACGGAACACCACGAGAGCAATCAACATGATGATTTTGTCTATCCCCACGATGACTCCTGCCGTCAAAGACGTGAACCACAACTTCGCCGCATCCTTTTCCATGCTCGTCACTTCGTCCACGCCGGTCTGT
>VOFJ01003513.1_pt1 | contig 11849 bp, 15 predicted proteins | sample 5384081 | NCBI WGS metagenome assembly VOFJ01 (sample SAMN12384729, study PRJNA508395) | human gut metagenome | isolation source: healthy gut I | host: Homo sapiens | reverse complement strand
AATATAAATTTTTTTCGAATAGCAGAATATTTCTTCCCAAACTGTATTAGACAATATATCGAATAAGGTTTTTAGAACACTGAAAATTAACACTCCTATTTCCTTATTCTGTATAAGCTCTATTATGAATTGAATCTTAACATACTTTCTTGGGCATATTTGGTATAATGATACAAGATTATGGTATGGAGTATATATTGGTGTTATTTTGTTACTTAATGAACAAAAATAAGAATATAATTATCTGTAGATTAGTATTCTATATATTATTTAGGGATAAGAGCCTAATACCCCGACCGTCTATCGACCGTCGGTAGGCTGTCCGGGCAAGCAGCAAGCTGGGACAGGACGGATTGTCCAAACAACACGAAAAGAGTATGGCAGATCAAAAACAGGTACTTGATATTCGGGTGTCGAAAGGCATCACCGCAGCCCAAAGCAACGAACATTTGCGTGACCGCAGTGAAAGGGCGGAAAAGTACGCTATGAATAAGGGGAATTACGACCCCACACGCAAACACCTGAACTTCGAGATTGCGCCCGGAGGCAAGGTGCGCCCCATTGATACAAGCCGCAGCATTCCCGAACGGATGGCGGACATATTGGAGAGGCGTGGAATCAAAGACCCCAACGAAGGACTGGCAGAACCGAAGTACCGCACGGTGGTGAACTTCATTTTCGGCGGCTCCCGTGAACGGATGCACGAACTCGCATTCGGCACGCAGAAAGTGGATTTTGATGAAGGTGCGAACAATACCCGTATCAAAAGAATGAGCGATATCGAACGATGGGCGAAGGATGTTTATTCATTTGTGAGTGGCAAATATGGTGAACAGAACATCGCCGCATTCATCGTACACCTTGACGAATTGAACCCTCATGTGCATTGTACTTTGTTGCCAATCAAAGACGGCCGCTTTGCGTACAAGGAAATATTCGCCGGAAAGGACAAGTTTGAATACAGCGCAAGGATGAAACAGCTTCATACCGACTTTTTCGCCGAAGTCAATACAAGGTGGGGAATGTCGAGGGGAACAAGCATATCCGAAACAGGAGCACGGCACAGGACGACCGAAGAATACCGCCGTATGTTGTCGGAAGAATGTACGACCATCGAGGAAAATATCAGCCGTCATCAAAAAGTTTTGGCTGACCTCCCAATCGGACATCCGTCTGGCAGAGCGCAGGGTCAAGGGGCTTACGACAATGGTCGATAACCTTGAGAAGTCGAAAGCCGAAAAAGAGGCCCTACTATCGGCAGCCGAACAGGATTTGAAAGCGAACAAGGGCGATGCGGAACAATTAGCCGCACAAGTGAAAAGTCTGGAAAAAGAACTGGCCGGAATCAACAGGCAACTGGCAGATAAGCAGGAGAAGTTACAGACGGCTGACCGGCAGCTTGCCGAGCTGAAAGAGAACATGGATGCCATTGAGGAACGTACCGGGGAACTCAAGGAGGAAGCCTACAAATACTCCCATGATGTATATTCCAAAGTAGACACGTTGCTCAAGGATGTCCTGCTGGAAAATGTGGTCGGCGAGTATAGGAACGTATCGGCACAAATGGACGTGGCGGAACGGCAACTGTTCGACGGCTCGCTCGTCCAGTCCATAGCGGAACAAGGTACGGACGTGATGCACTGCGCGACGATGCTGTTTCTCGGTATGGTCGATGATGCCACCACTTTTGCCGAAACTCGTGGCGGCGGAGGTGGCGGCAGCGACCTGAAATGGGGGCGCGACGAGGACGAGGACAACCGTGCATGGGCACTCCGCTGCATGAGGATGGCGAGCCGCATGATGCGTCCGGCCATTGGCAAGAAACCTAAACGGTAAGTGGCATCGCCTTATTACAAATCAAAAAGTATAACGAATAATATCATTGGAATATGACGAAACAAATCTTTTTTATATTGGTCGTGCTTTGCACGTTGCAGGCACAGGCAAGTGTACAACCCGTACAGGTGGATACTGTACAACATACACCGTACTATAATGTCTCGGAGGAACTGCAACCGATACAGCCCGTCTATCTTGACGGAGTGGTACTTCCGGCATCCCTGACTGGCAACTGGTTTGTCAGTATTGCCGGGGGTACGTCCGCCTTTCTCGGCACACCTCTCGGCTGCGAAGACCTCTTCGGACGCTTGAAACCCTCGTACAGTTTCGCAGTCGGAAAATGGTTCACTCCGTCCGTCGGCGCACGTATCAATTACAGCGGTGTGCAGTTCAAAGATGGAACATTGTCCAATCAGGACTACCACCATATCCATGCGGATCTGCTGTGGAATGTCCTTGGCCGCAGATATGCCCGGCAAGAACAGGTACGCTGGAATCTTGCTCCCTTTGCAGGTGTCGGCCTGTTGCACAACGCCTCTAACGGGAATAACCCTTTTGCTGTTTCGTATGGCGTACAGGGAGAATATCGGATTTCCCAACGGGTAAGTGCCATATTGGAACTCTCCGGCACGACCACCTTTCAGGACTTCGATGGTTACGGACGCCCGAACCGCCTCGGCGACCACATGCTATCGTTGACCGCCGGATTCACGTTCCATTTCGGAAAGGTCGGTTGGAAACGCGCGGTTGATGCGACACCTTACATTCGTCAGAATGAGTGGCTCGTGGATTATGCCGATGTCTTGTCCGGAGAAAACAAGCGTTATAAAGACTGGCACGACCACAACCGACGGGCGCTCGCAGAATTGAAGAAAATTCTGGAAATAGAAGGTTTGCTTGACAAGTACGGTCATCTGGTTAATGACGATGAGACCGACAGCCGCCAAGGTTATCCCAGAAATAATTACAGCGGATTGAACTCACTACGGGCAAGATTGAAAAACCGGCATTGGGATGGAATCTCGCCGCTTGATTCTATCAAAGACCGGAATGGCGATAATGAATGTATCTCCGGAGAGCAAGACGACAACAGTTCTGAAAATCAGAAACTCGTTTATGTCGGAAAATGTATCGGTTCTCCGGTCTATTTCTTTTTCAGCCTTAATACGGCACTGTTGACTGACACCTCGCAGATGCTCAATCTCGACGAATTGGCGCGGGTGGCAAATAAGTACCGGCTGTCCGTAAAGGTAACAGGTGCGGCCGACAGCTCTACCGGAACTCCGGTTCTCAATGAATCGTTGAGTGCGTCGAGAGCCGATTTTATTGTGGCGGAACTGGAAAAACGTGGTATTCCGTCCGAACGGATTTTCAAGGTCAGCAGAGGTGGAATCTCCGACCATACTCCGGTCGAGGCAAACCGGCATACAAGGGTGGAACTGTCTTTTGCGGAATAATGATATTTCGTACTTACAGAAAACAGAGTGCCGATTGACCGATCGGCACTCTGTTTATAATGAATCACGTTATTTTTTGTATTCCCTTACGGACACCGTTTTGCCATTTTCAGAATTGACATGGCGTTTCCGGTCAAAAGACCGGCTTTCTGTTGGCAACCTTGTTTTCAACAATTATAGCTCCGTTGATCCCGGCCATACCGTATTGGCAGTATGCCCTGTCTGCCATCCAATTTTTTAATCTGTACATTTTGAACATTGTCCTCGATAATTTTATGCAACTTCCCAAGCTCAATAGTATCTTTCACAAACGCACCGTCATAGATCCATAATAAATCCATTCCATTTAATATATCTTTCACCACCTGTTCTCTGAAATATGGGCGATTATTCCCGGATATGCGTATCTCATTATCTGAAATGCGCTTCAGGTATTTCCCATCCAGCAAGGCGGATATTGGCAAATCTATGTCTATGCCTTTTCTTACTGTCTGTTCGATATTTGACATATCGACACGTTGTAAACAACCGTCTTGTGCAATCACATACAAAAGAGTGTAATGCGGAAGCAACCCCATCCCCTTGACTTCTGCGCGTAGCGTATCTTCTTGCAGGAACAGGCGGTGTTCCGGTTCTCCTTCCAGTCTGTAAGAAATGAAACCGTTATCAGGTGTTCCCACACACCGGCTGTTCACCTGAGCATAAGCGCAAAACACACTGCAAAACAGCAGTAGAAGCATAACCGTCATATTCGGTTGTTTGACAGACCGACACATACTTGTTATAGTTTAATCCGACATAATATCAATGTGTATGTTAAGAGCTTTGCATATTACAGCAAGAGTGTCCACAGACGTATTATACCGTCCGCCTTCTATGCGACAAATATAGTTGTATGCAATGCCGCATTTTTTAGCAAGCTCACGAGCTGTCAGCCCTTGATTCTCTCGCGCAGCCTTGATTTGGTTCCCTATGTGCTTGCGCGTTTCTATACGCACGATTTCAGGGTCAAATCCCAGTAATCGAGGCAATCCATTAAATATGAGGCCATCTTTTTCTGAGTCATTGATTCTCCATTTGATATTCGGTATCGCCTCGATGGTCATATTATGGAAATCTCCTTGCCAGTCCCAGGGAGTAAAAACCCACGTCTCATTATCATATATCACAAATGGCAATGTCATATACCGCTCTACAGCATCTTCATCAAATTCAAGTTCGGCCAGCACAAATGAAGCACCTCGCTCAACTTCCTTTTGTTCTATGATCTCTGCATCCACAAGATTGCCTATAAAATACAGGCGATCAAGTAAGTCATTTTTTGTTATCATACCCGGATAGTTTATCTTGTTTTATATCATGGTTAATAGGCTTAGGCTCCCAGCCGGTATCTATATGCTGCGGCTAATCGTACCAAAAGGATAGGGGTTTAAGTATAACTCCGCTTCATTATCCACAGAGTAGGTTAAGGTGCAATCACGCTGTCCCTGATGGCAGTCCTTATAATCAAGGGTCAAATCTTTGCGCTCCCTGTTCACCGTAATCCACACCGGGCTGTTCTGTTCCCCGGTCGATGGAAATTTCATTTGCCATTATTTGGTTGCCGACTTTATCCTGCTGACACCGCAGTATTTCGTTTTTGAATACGATGCTAATATAATACCTTTTTCCGGTTTTGTGCAAATATATCTGCACAAATTTAATGACAAATCTTTTTTGTTTGAGGCCCAATTATTTGTTATAATGAATCTGATATATCAAACCCCAATTCTCTTAATACATCAAATTGTTCTTTCTTGTATTCGGGAGTGCCACTGTGTATAAATTCTTTATCAAGAATATAGCTATTCGGATAGTCTCTATAATATCTCATTAGAAAATTAGTTACTATCTCATACTTATTGAACAGATGTAGAATCATTCCGGATTTAACCAGTGAAATAAATTTTTCTTTGCTTTCGCATTTACCAAGATTTCCATCTTGGTCGTAAACTTTGCATTGTTCAATAAATAGCTTCCTATTGAAATTGCCAAAATTGGCTAAATATTGAGGACGTTGCCGAAGTTTGAGATCTGCTCTATTGGGAGAAGGTATAACTTTTTCCCATATTCCTCGTTTGATAGGAAAAGAACTGCAACTAAAATAAAGGCGGTAAGGTGTTTGAGCAAATGTTTCTTCATTCAATTCTCCCTTCAATGGAGCAAAAACACCATAGCAATCGTTGGTCAAAAAGCCTTAAATAATAAATTTCACCATTTTGATCATCAATCTTGTAAATTGCACCTAATTCATATCTTGCCATAATGCCTTTATATATTTATTATAATGTCCGGCAGCGTTCCTCTTATTCAGTCGGATTACTGTTTGTTATTGATTGATTTTCTTTTTTTTTGTTGTACCAATCTAAAAAATCTAATGCTGATTTTTTCAAATCATCCTCGTCTTCATTATTGGGAACACTGTCAGCATATTCTTGTATGATTGGCAGTAGGCTTATGATACTTTCTTTGGGAAATTGGATTAAAAGCTGACTGATAATCCAATATTTCCAAATAGCATCATTTTCTGGATTAATCAATATTAGTTCAATGCTTGGTATAATTTCTTTGTAAAATTTAGGCAAGACATGAATAAGCTCTAATGCAACAGGCCAATTCATGTCTGCAATCCATTTCAAAAGAGAGGTTGCGACAACCGATATTTGTTCAGGGGTTGCCAATGAAAGACGCTTGGCTGCATCTAAATCAAATTTATCTTTAGGTATCAAGTTTTGTTCATTCATATACATCAATAATGTCTGGCAGCATTCCTCTTATTCAGTCGGCTTGCTGTTTGTGAGCAACCTTATTTTTACCAGATACCAACTTCACAAATACCCTTGAATCTATCTAATACCATTCCGTTTTTTTTTTTATCACTTCCCAAATTTACACTTATATGCTTGAGGTTAGGAAGATTTTCTAGGAATTATATTATCTAATACATCAAAAGGCAATTGCAAGAGTAAGTTTTCTAAATTCTCGTGGTATAAAGGAAAACTTTGTAGCCGCTTCATATTGGCGAGAGACATACTGGTTAAAGAATGAAGGCTACTTAAATCCAGCATTTCTTCAACATTGCTAAGTCCGTCTAAACCAATAGATCTTAGTTCTTTCAAGTCCAATAAAAAATCAAGATTCAATATTTTCGGAGAACGGTATATATGTATGTTTCTTAAATTTGGCACTTTAATACCTAAATGTGTCCCATCTTTTAAATTAAAACAAGTTAATGTTTCCAAGTTTGGTAAGCAGGATAATATGTTTGAATCTAACCCTTTTATTTTTAAGCGTTTCAGTCTGTTCAGCTTGTTCAATGTAGGATATTGATATTTCGTTATAGGATAGAAACTCATACAGAGTTCTTCCAGTTTATCCAATGAGACAAGTTCATCAATACATAGTTTATTATCATATAGAGCATCAATAACTATACTCCTCAAATTTCTGAATATTGAAATTCCTTCAATTGTTTTCAGAATATTCTCGGTGTAATTATACGATTCAACTCCTATTATATTGTCACTTATACATTCAAAATTGGAGAAAGCAATCAGATTGTTGTTATTTGAACGCATTACCAATGTTACTTCTGTCGTTTCATTGATTATAGCTTCTTTTAGAAGTTGCAATTTCTCTATGTTAGGTTGTTCTTCTATCAACAATCTCAGCTTATTATCTTCATTCTTTAATCCGATAATCTGGCCTTCTGTATATTGATTTAATTTTTCAATGAACATATAATTTGTATTTACATGGTTGCTAATATCCGGCAGCATTCCACTTTAATCGTTAATGCTGTCTGCGAGAGTGATTTATTTATGTTTTCAATCTCCATATCAAGATAGCTTATATACCATTCCATAAATGACATCTTGTGTCCATCCGTCATTTTTTCGGTATAAGCCCACTATAATCAGCTCGTCCGTCAAACCATATATGTCCTTTTTCATCTCCATTCACCACCAATAGAAATGTACATCCATGTCCGAAATGACTTATTTGCAGACAGCCTGCAATATGGGCGGTACTAATATAAGCATCTACAATTTCCGTTTCCGGATATTCTTCCTCCCAATCAAAAGAAGCAATCCATTCTTCATTCCAGTTATCTGAATATGGAAATTTCTCATTTAAGGAAATATTAGGTTTATCTCTTAATTTGAAATCAACAATGGCTTTATCGAGAGGCAACAATCCATGTCCGGGGCCGAAACCGCCATTCCCTATTTCAGAAATAAAGGATCTGTAATCTTCAGGAAGAGTGATGCAGTGTTTATGCTCAAATGTTGCTATATCTTCCTCTGATAGACAAGGATTATAAGACACCTCTTGTTCCTTTGCTCCCAAAGATGCTGATTCTATATGGCTTTTTATGAAAGCCAGTTTTTCTAATATTTCCTTTTTCCAATTCATAATCACTAATGTTCGGCAACTAATCGACCTTTAGGGGGGACGATTAATCCGTATGTTATCGTTTGGTTATCTTGTTTCTATCAATTGTCCTATTTCTCCGGTTTTTACGTTAATGGAAAAGCGAAAATCACAATCTGATATATTTATGAAAAAAATATAAATTTCCATTTTCAATTCTCACATCAACGAAATGTATATTTACACCACCATAATATTTACTCCCATAGTTAGACATAAACAGTTCAGACACATTCCAAATTATTTGATTTGTTGCGCTTAAAACATAAGCTGAGTTGTATCCTCCAGTATATGGATTTTCAACAACTCCGATTACATTATCATGTTCTGATAGAATAGCGCACAAACCACCTTTTTTTCTTGTTTCCGATTATACATACTTCCGTTACATTCCCATGTGATTTCAATAGGAAGCGAATCGCCAATGGAGTTACATAATGTTGTACTCAGAGAAATAGGGCGAATATATTTAATTGATTCTATTCTATTCATTTATTATTAATGTTAGCATCACATTTCGGCTAATTTCCATTTCACGGAAGAAGCCGAGACATCATCATCTATATACGCTTGCAAGTAAGATCCCAAATCTTTATACCTACTTTCGCCGTTACAATCATATACCCATAATTCAGGTTCCTCTATGCCGTCAAACCATATAAGGCAAATCATTTCATAACCATTATCGCTTGCTGAAAAAATGGAAATTCGGTTTGGCACAAACAACCCGGTTGCATGATCTTCCCAATTACCCATTGAGGCTTTTACATTTCGAACAATTCCAGCCAACCGTTCATCATCTGCACCTTCACTCCAAAAACTTTCCATTTCTTCCGTATCAAGCCAATCTCCATGTGTGGCATTTAGCCATTTACTGAATAACTCATACCTGGCAGCCAACATAGGAGAGGCGTTCCTATGAAATCCTCTTTCAAGAGTTGGTACGCCATCGTGAAAGTCGATAACCTTACTTGTTTGAGGATTATCTTCCAAAGTAATAACTATATCAAGTAATTCTTTTATCGTTTTCATTTCCCTTGAAAATAAACCAAATAGATATATGGATGAATATCATCAATATACTATTATGATATTGATGATAAATAACAAACGAGTAACAAATTGGGAATATATTTGTAGGCGATGACAAGAATTGAAAACGGAATAGACAGGACAGATAAAGGTATGTTCAAGAACTAATGGTGGTGATTAATTTAGGTTCCGTTTTGACCTTGCAAAGAAAACAAATATTGATGAGTTTACCAAGCTATACGAAATAATATTGGGGAATTTTTGGGCATAAGCAGATATGGCGAAGAAGGGGTCTCTTACCCGGAATACTGTTGGGCAACGTAATCATCATCGACAATGACGCCCGCTCCGGGACTGCGCCAAGGTAACTTCACAGTCGGCTATTGTAATTTCATGTGCCAATTCGATATTTAAGCTGGGCTAAAATGCTCCCGGGACAGTAGAAAAAGGTGGCTAAGTACGTCAGACGCATTGCTGTGAAAGTTGGAAAAAATACTTCACCGATCACTCACGCCGCACACCTCGGTACCGCTTGCCATCTCTGCCGGAGCCAATCAACCCAAAGAAATCAATAAGAATAGGGCAAACATCTGCAGTTTCGGAAAAGGGAGACATTCTAAGGGGGGCATTCTAAAGACAACCCAAATTGACTACCATCCAAGCTGAACAGAGCATCTCATAATATGCATAAAGTTGTTACGAGATATTATTGTCTCTTTGACTAAAGATATGGGGCGAGGAATATAGTGTATATTTCTTTTTGAATGATTTATCAGGTTATCAGACAGTTATACGATAGAAAAGGTATATATCCGGAATAATCACAGGGAAAATGATATGTCGTGATTAATTTTGTAATATGAATTTGACATTTAGGATATTGCATAGATACATATTGTTATTGGCAATCGCATTGATACCAATTCAAATGTATGCCGAAAGTATTACTCTCTATTCAACCTCAATACGATTGGAAAAACGTACGAGGTCATCATGGATTTTAGCAGGATATATAAATACCAAGTTCAATTCGGGATTCAAATCTCTCAAAACCGATGGGGAAGTGGTTTTGAAGTCGGTTATCCAATGACAAAATGGTTGACAGGCACTCTTTTTCGGCGGGTTTTCCAATACATATCATAACCCTACAACGAACTTTGAATCAGGTATCAGCCGAGATTCTTATTATACCCATTCTGTATTCGGCAGTATTTGGCTGCAAGAGACTGTAGGTCTCGGAAATGTTACATTTAGATTCCGAGAAAGAGCGCAGTATAGTCACAGATTTAGTCGCCAAGTAGATTCTTATTATGAAGATGGGATGCCTGCACTGCCGCATGTGGTAGAATCCAAAAACACATGGGCATTCCGGACTCGGATAAAGGCTGATTATGAAGGCTGGAAAACTATAATACCGAATATGGATATCGAAGTGTTTGATTTTTGGTCACCTAAACGCGTTCAGATTACCTCTGCAGCCGATTGGTATATCAAACAAGATTTAATATTACGAATGTTTTATCGGTTTACCGATTTTGTCAATCAAAGTTCCTCGACCAAAGACAGGCATACAATCGGGATTGTACTGAGGATAAAACTTTGAATACTGAATCATATTCCAATCCTTGAAAAAAGTTGAGCTAAAAAATTTGTGCATATCCTTAAATATTAGTAAATTTGCGAATAAATTCTTTTTTATATTTCGCCTTAAATTAGTAATGCCAAAGAAATTTAATCTCTCTTTTTCTCGGAGGTGGATGCTGGCAATCATTATGATTATCAGCTTCATTTTTCATGGGTTGGCCCAAAGTGGTTGTTTAGTCCCTGAAAATGTCCGATATATACAAAAGCAGAAAGCGCAATTTGACAGAATAGATCCGGACAAACAGGAGGCACTCAAAGAGCGGATTAAAGAATATATTGCACCTCTAAAGGTCGCCTTAGACAGTATCCCATATTATCGAGCCGAACGCAACAAGCGGATCAAAGAGCTAAGCAGTCGCGCCGACGGCAACTTTGACATATCTAAACAACTTTTGAGAGAATATCTCAATGCAAGTTTTGATTCCGCCTATCAAATTTCACTAAAAATGCTTGATATGGCAACCGACGCCCATAATCCGGATATGGTTTCAGATGCACATGCACTCATGTCCGAGGTATTTGTTTCAGGCGGCTATTTCAGGGAAGCTGATATCTTTCTTAATAACTATGACTATACAACTGCCGGTGAGGATGCTCAGGTTCGACGGTTGTTAGCACTCTTTAAATTGGAATTTGAGAATGGATTTTATTTCGGTTGGCGTAATTATAAACCGAATCTTGCCCATGAAAATATGCATCGTTTATATGATGAACTTAGTCATCGGATGGCTCCGGATGCCCATGAACTTTATAGGCTTAAGGCTTTGATGGCCTTCCATCTAAATGATTACAAACAGGCGACCGGTTATTTTCAAATATTACTGACGCGTTTAGACCCTTCGACATGGGAGTATGTTGCGGAAGTTGGTAATATGGGTTACAATAAAATTGGAGACGGTGATTTCCGAAGAGGGTGTAAAAATATATGACCGAATCGGCGATACTATCATTACGCCGGGGATCGAACAATATACCTGCCTTAAGAAAAATTGCTGAAACAATGTATGTAATGGGGGATTTACAGTTTGCCTCACGACTTATCAATTTGTCAATGGACAATGCATTGGAATACAACTCGAAACATCGTATTGTGGAAAGTGCGAAAGGATATCCCATTATAGAAACCCAACTACAGACTGAACTAAAGTCGAGGGAAAAATCATTGCATATAATAACGATTGTCTTATGTGTTGTAATTATCTTACTTGTGCTGAGTGCCGTAATGATCCTAAAACAGCACCGTAAATTGCGTGAGAGGGCAAAGCAAACAAACAGCCAAAATTCCGAATTGCGTGAGGCTATAGATAAAATAGAAGTTAGAAATGCAGAACTTGTTGAGGTCCGGAACCATATAAGCGTTTTGGTATCAAAAATGATGACAATATCCAACATGCGTTTGTCAAT
>VOFJ01002489.1_pt1 | contig 11850 bp, 13 predicted proteins | sample 5384081 | NCBI WGS metagenome assembly VOFJ01 (sample SAMN12384729, study PRJNA508395) | human gut metagenome | isolation source: healthy gut I | host: Homo sapiens | reverse complement strand
CATTCTGATGATGGGACATTTTTTTATTTTAACTCGAGAAAAATACTTATCCTCATATATGTTTCTTTAAGGATAAAAAGCCTTATTATTGTTGGGGAGCAAATCAAGATGAATTGTCTATGGAACCTTTGGAAAATTATTTGAAACCATAGTTAATACGGAATAGTTCTGTATAATTTATCAGCCCTTCACCTTCTCTCTACATCCCTTATCAAATGGGGAAGAGCGGGTGAAGGGCTACCTGTTTCATGGCTCTTTCATTGTTCTTTATATTTTAAATCCACCGATACCCTGTAATTACCCGGAACCGGAGTATATATCGGTTGATAGATCGTCCCTTTATTTTGCAATTTCTTTTCTGCCATTAACCTCTTTGATATGGCGATATGCAGTGATTTGCGTCATTCCGCAGAGATATTGAAAATCTTTCCGGGTGATAATCTGATTTTCAGCAAAATATTCAGTTAGTTTCATGTCTATTTCTACTTCTGATAAATTGGCGGAGTGCGGTCTGATTTTAGAACGCTGGAATTTCATGTGACACAATTCCCCTTTCAATTCTTTATCAGCTTTAAACTTTATAGCTTTCAATTTTACCCGGTGCACACGTTTGTCTTTCGGGTTACGTATTTCTTCTTCGCAGGAAAGAGTGACCTGAAAGAATCCTAATCCATCGACATGCACCTTTTTACCTTCCAGGAGGCACTGAGCTACTTCATTTTTCAGTTCTTCCAAGGTTGAAATAATGTCCGATACTCTTAATGTGGAGCGATCATGGATGCGATAAGCCAGTTTCTCGGTATTGACGGTCTCAAAACTTACCGGACGGGCATGATAACGCGTCTTGTTCTTTTTCTCCTTTGGCATCGGAGTCTTATATAATTCAAATTGTACTGCCATTTCTGCTTTATCTTTAAATGATTTCTTGTTTTTAGTGCTGATATTTTATACTTATCATTACTATGATAAGATCTTATCACAATAATGATGTTACTTTATCATAGTAGTGATAATATCTTATCACATTAGTGATAAATATAATTTGTCGGTGACAAAGATAAGGTTTAATAGTATGATAAACAAGAAATGATAGGATATTAATGATAAGTCTGGTTTTCATAAAATGAATAGGATAAAAAGTTGCAAATGGCTTTTTTTTGATATTATATTCGCATCCATTAATCATAAAAAAAAGAAGAAAATGGAACAAAAAATGGTTGGTTTGCCTTTTGGCAAAAATTAATGAAGTGTCTTTCAAAACAAGATGAAACGGGAGTAGGGGATACAAAAAAAGTGTAGCACCTGTCAATACTATTATTCAGTCGATTAAGGGGGTATCATCGTCTAAAGAAAAAGACTCATCGAAAGTGAAGTCACTAACTGAGAGCGTAGATACTTTTTTAAAATCCCGCTATGATTTCCGCTACAATGTGCTGACAGAAGAAACGGAATATCGTTTGTTGGAACGAATGGAGGAAGGATTTGCACCTGTGAGTCAGCGTGTCTTAAATACATTCTGCCTGGAAGCTCACGAATCAGGTATTTCTTGTTGGGATCGTGATCTTTCACGCTGTATTTTCTCCACCCGTATTGCAGAGTATCATCCTTTCAAACTTTATTTGGAAGAATTGCCGGTATGGGATGGAGTGGATCGCTTGGCGGCTTTGGCACGCAGAGTTTCGAGAGACCAATTGTGGGTGAAAGAATTTCATATATGGATGCGGGGAATGACGGCACAATGGATGGGGGTTACGGGAAGTCATGCCAATAGTGTGGCGCCTTTGCTTATCAGTACGGAGCAAGGATATTTAAAGTCTACCTTTTGCAAATCGCTACTTCCTCCTGCGCTTCAGCGTTATTATATGGATAAGGTGGATTTAACCAGTCAAGGGCATATAGAACGGAGATTGGCGGAGATGGGACTTCTCAATCTGGATGAGTTTGATAAATATGCTCCGACGAAAATGCCGTTATTGAAGAATCTGATGCAGATGGCTTCATTAAGCCTGTGCAAAGCTTATCAGAAAAATTATCGCTCGCTACCTCGTATAGCATCTTTTATCGGGACATCGAATCGAAAAGATTTATTGACTGACCCGACTGGTAGCCGCAGGTTTATTTGTGTGCTGGTAGAGTATCCTATCGATTGTGAGGGGATTGACTATGCACAACTTTATGCTCAATTGAAAGCGGAGATTTTGGCGGGTGAACATTATTGGTTTACAAAAGAGGAAGAGACGGAATTGCAGCAAAGTAACATGATGTTCTATCGTCAGGGACCTGTGGAAGACGTATTGCGTTCCTGTTATCGGGCGGCAGAAAAAGGAGAAGGGTGTGAACTTCTTTCGTCTGCTGATATCTTTCAGCGATTGAAGAAGATAAATCCGGCAGCTATGCGTGGGGCAAATCCGGCGAGTTTGGCACAAATACTGATAGCAGTGGGGATAGAACGTAAGCATACCAAGTTTGGGAATGTGTATCGGGTAGTCTCCGTCTGATGGGAGGTGAAGCGGATGGTGAACAGGAGACCTTCACCCGCAATCGTTGTGCTAGAGGGAGTTGTGAAGGGTGAAGGGAGGAAAAAAGGAGGAATGAAAATTGTATCCTTTTTGGGGACACTCTTTCCTTCTCTTTTTTCGTTTTTTCTTCTTATCTTGCGAATGATAATTCATCTCATGTAAAAAGGTGAAGTAGAGAGATGTTTGATTATGGACAACATAAAATTTAATAGAAAATGAAAAACATTATTTTAATAGTAAGTTTATTATTGATGGGTGTGACTAGTCGGGCAGACATATTGAACTCTTCTGATAATAAGAATGTGGCAGAAAAATTTGATCCGATGCTTAAAGCAGCGTTGTTTCAAATGAAGATTATAGCTGATACCAGCTCTATTTTATTATCGGATATTGATTACGTGGAGGATTTGGAGCTGAAAACCAGTTTATGGATTAATAATGACGTGAATAGAGCGAAAACTACGAGACATGAAATTACCTCATTAAAAGGCCTTGAGTATTTTTCTTCTCTACGTCGGTTAAAGTTGGTGGGAAATCGGACTGATACATTGGAGTGTATTCCTGATTTTTCTAGATTTAAAGAACTTCGTGAGTTGGAAATTACACAAGTCTACCTTCCGAAACTGGATATAAGTGGTTGTAAAAAAATCTCACGAATTTAAGTTGTAGAAGTTGTGATTTGAATACGATAGACTTGAAAAAGAATATTCAATTAAGAACTTTAGATTGTACTTATAACCGACTGATAGAATTGGATCTTAGTCATAATAAACAACTTCGAACGGTTATTGTTAAATCTCAAAGAAATAAAGGATTACTTTCGGAAGGAGGTCGTGCCGGGATATTATCTAAGTTGATTCTTCCGGATAACCGATCGAATACAGAAGGAATAAGTATACTTGAATGTTCGGATAATAATCTGGAGAAATTGGATATTAGTCGATCACCGCATCTTAGAAAAAAATAAATTGTAGTTGGAATAAGCTAAAAAAAGCACTTGAAACATCACATAATCAAGAATTGCGGGAACTAAATTGTGAAGCAAATTATATTGGAGAGTTGGATTTTAGTGCTAACCTAAAGATGGAATTTTTTAACTTGCGGATTGCAGGGATATGAGTGGATACGCCAAGAAGGGAATGATTATCGTTTATTGAAGAAATTGATACTCCCTGAGCAAAAAGAGAATGTGGAAGGAGCTTCGCTGCGTAAACTTTCTATTAAAGAAATATCAGAAGAAGCAATTCCGGTTTTTTAGTGACTACCCTTATTTAAAAAATTAAATTGTGCTGATAACAGACTAAAAACAATTGATCTTAGTGCAAATATATATTTGGAGGTTTTTGGAATTGTAGTAGTAATGCTATATCTCAGCTTGATTTGCATTCAAATGTCAACTTGTATTCGTTGAATATTTTAAATTGTACATTGCAAGTATTGGACTTGTCCCAGACAAAAGTGAAGCTAATTATGTGTGATTTCTATGATAGAAGAGAGAAGGGTGTGAAAAATGGATACATATCTGGTTTGTATTTAAAATTGATTGTTCCTAAAGGATACCATGCTGAAACTATAAACTTTAGAACCCCCACCTTAGAAACTGCCTCTTTTTGAAAATGGCTCTATATATAATTATTTACCTCCACAATATGTCAGGATGGTAGTGTCAGGAAAATAGATACAAAAACCTGATATAGCAGATAAAAAACAGCTGGAAATTTCTGGTAATGGATTATTTTTAAACCTATTGAGCGATTTTTGAACTCTTTATTTTGTATCATTTTTAAGGAATTGGAGTATTTTTGAATGATTTGAGTACTCATTTCTTTTCTATTTTTATCAACTTTTGCCACTGTGAATCATTCGATGATTTGCGGTGGCTTTTAAATTTTAATAAATAATAGAATAGACATGAATTGCACAAAGATGAAAAAAAACTTTTTAGAAAAGGTACGTTGAGTATACTTCTTTTTAGGGAGTAATAACGTTTTTCACTTATCCGCTCTCAGCCCAAACAAATAGTAGATCCGGTAAAGGATTATATGAAATCTTTAGTACTAAAATACCGGACGGGGCGCAGTGGAAAGCTCAGGATAATAAATTTGTCCGTGATGGGGGATACTATAAAAAAAAATCAGAAAATTATATATATGTAGGAGCCTCTAAAAAAGTCCGGCAGAACTGACCGGGCTATCCATTCCTATTCGCGAGAATCCGGGACCGGGTGAGTTTCGCTATATCACTTTTGCCTGGGTAAAATGGGGAGGTGATCAAATTGGAATGAAATTTCATGTTTCCGAAAAGTCTGCAAATCAAAAAGGCAAGAAATATGATTTTACTTATATAGCCGGCAAATCAAGGATTTGATAAATCCGATGGAAGGTCTTAATCTCGGTGAGCTACCGGGACACTGGATGGTGATGACCAGGGATTTATGGAAAGATTTTGGTAATATTACGTTGACCGGTATTTCCTTTATCTGCCCGGAGAGGCGTGATGCGGGATTTGATGAAATCTTTCTCGCTAAGACACAGGATGATATAAAGAATGCTCCGAAAGTACTTCCGAGCGAAATTGCAACTCCGGTACCCGTTGATGGAGAAGAGGAAGGGCTGGTATATGAAGAGGGAACAACTAATGAGGATGAACAACCGCAAGGAGTACAGATTGACTGGGCTGCACAGATTAAAGCGGGAGGATTCATGATGTATCCGTTGTATTTGCTTGGATTGCTTGCCTTAGTAATAGCTTTGCAACGCTTGCTAACTTCAAGAGAAGGAAGACTGGCACCAAAAGGACTGCGTAAAACAGTCAGCGAATGCCTTGCACAAGGTGATTTGAAAGGTGCGATTGCAGCCTGTGATAAATACCCTTCCACATTAGGAAATTCGCTGCGTTTTATTTTCGAGCATGTGAAAGCCGGAAGAGAAGCTGTCAGCCAGACAGCTGGTGATATGGCCGCACGTGATATCCGTACACATTTGTCACGCATATATCCTTTGTCAGTCATAGCTTCCCTGTCGCCCCTTATCGGTTTGCTGGGAACAGTTGTCGGTATGATCGAAGCGTTTGGTCTGGTAGCATTGTATGGTGACGAAGGCGGCGCTTCTATATTGTCCGATTCTATTTCAAAAGCTTTGATTACGACTGCTGCCGGTTTGATCATCGCAGCTCCTGCCATTGCTTTGTATTTCATTATTAAAAATCGTATTATGAAATTGGCTTCTTTGGTGGAAGTAGAAGTTGAAAATGTAATTACTACGCTCTATCTGGAAGGAGATTCGACGGATATGAACACACCGGGGAGTAAGGAGGAGAAGCATGAGACTAAACTATGATGAAGAAGACAAAGTAGAGGTGCAGATGTCGCCCTTGATAGACTGCGTCTTTCTGCTACTGATCTTCTTCCTTGTGACTACTATGATGAAGAAGTGGGAAATGCAAATACCTTTATCACTTCCTTCAATGACTTCCAGCTTGTCTACCACCCGCGCCGGAGAGGAAGCTGTTATCATAGCAGTGGATGAGGAGAAAAATGTGTATCAGGTAGTAGGACATGATGCGTATATCTGGTGAGAACCACTATGTGCCGATTTCTGATCTGAATACTTTCCTTACAGAACTCCGCAACAGTGAAGGTACGGAAATTGCTATTGATGTGGCGGCTTACCGGACTGTACCCGTAAATACGGTAATAGAGATATTCGATCAATGTCAAATACAAGGATTCACGCGTACGCGTGTCCGTTTGGGTAGTAAACCTTATTAAGCTTATGAGACTATCACTATTTAATAACGAAGATGAACCGGAAGTGTCTATGTCGCCCTTGATCGACTGTGTGTTTCTGCTATTGATCTTCTTTCTTGTCTCTACAATGACGAAGGTGAAAAACAGGGATATTTCAGTGGATCTGCCGACTTCGGAATCAGCTATAAAACTGAAACCGGATGATAAACAGGCTATTGTAGGACTGGATGCTGAAGGTAACTTCTATTGGGACGGACAACCTTGTTCGACTAATTTCATGATGGAACAATTGCGGGAGACCTGTATCTCTGATCCGGGTCGGCGTATCCGCATTGATATGGATAAAAACACTCCATTCGGACGTTTTGTGGAAGTAATGGATGCTTGTCAGTTTTATAATTTAACGAATATAGGAATACGAACATATGACGAAAACTACAACAGGGGAGTAGCCGTCTGACGGTTATCCTATCATGGGTTATTGCACTGGGTCTGTCTGGTAGGAGGAGCGTTGTTTATCTGGCTGATGCCATCACCAGGACAGGGAGCTATTGACTTGCAAGCGAAAAAACAGAAATCTCCGAAAAGTATCAGTGATAAAATAAAGCAGGAGCAGGCTCAGCGGGAGCTTCCCGCTAATTATTCTGAGCAATTAGTGAAGCAGTCGGAAGTATTGGTCAAGAAAAATTTGGAAGATCAGCTTCGTAAATTTCAGGAAATGGCTAAGAAGATGAGGCAGCGGAAAAATGAATTGTTGACTAAAGTAGAGCAAAGAAAGTTACCACGTACGGCACCGGATGATGCTAATGATACTTCGAAAGCAAGGAATATTCCGCAGGCGGGCAAGTTATCTGCGAATCCGTCGGTAGAAGATATGTATGCTCTTTTAAGAGAATATGAGGCTGAAATACAGCAGAACCATTTGGCTGCCAATGCAGCTAAACAGGCGCTTTCCAAGCGACTTTCGTTTCCCGAGGTTTATAGTTCTCTGAAGACAGGTTCTTCCCGTATGCCAAGTTTTGATGAACTGATTCGAATGCAGACTAAAGGAGGGGAATGGGCTACTTCAGCGGGAAGTAATGCCAGCGCAGGTCTGGAAATAAAAAGTACGGCAGACTTGAACAATTACCGTGGTCTGTTGGGACAAGCGACCCGACAAGCCGGACTTGCTCAATCTCGGTTGGAAAATCTCTTTGGAGTAGTGAAGCAGGTCGGAAAGCCCGGTGGCGGCTTTGGAATTGGCAATGGTCAGCCGGGCGGAGGTGAAGGCAGTGGCAATGGGAACGGTTTCGGTGGCATGGGGGAGGCAGCTCAGGGCAGTGGAAACAGACGTCCGATGAATGCTTATGCAGGTCCCCGGCTTAATCAGGAAATGGTAAAAGCTCAGGCATTGCCCGGACGGCGTTTCTCAAAAAGCGCGGATCGTAAAGGGTGGTTATATATTAACACATGGTATATGATAGGACCGTGGGAAAGTTTTGGGCGAGAGGACTTTTCGATTGTCCATCCGCCTGAGATATCTGTGGACTTTGATGCGGTATATACTGACGGACAAGTAGGTACAGGGGTGATGGAAACGGATTCTCATCCGATAAAGGTCATAGGGGAAGAAGTGTATTTGGATGGTACGCTGCGATGGAAGTTTATGCAAAGTGAATCAATGCATAATACGGTTCCTGTCACTACCGGACATTCTACTTATTATGCTTATACGGAACTTTATTTTGATGAGGCTACTACCATGCTGGTTGCCATCGGTACGGATGATAGTGGCCGGGTATGGATAAATGGTAAGGATGTATGGCGCGATTATGGTACCAGTTGGTATAATATTGACGAACATATTGCTCCTTTCCAGTTCCGTCAAGAGGTGGAACCGTATTCTTGTGCGATTGGAAAATGGCGGAGGAGGAGCGTGTGGTTTCAGTTTCTTAATTATTCCACAAGAGTAATATGATACACGTTGGCCGGCTTATAGAAATTGAACTACATCGACAAGGATTGTCTGTCACTTGGTTTGCAGAACAGCTTTGTTGTGCGCGGACCAATGTGTATAAAATCTTCGGGAAGTCAAGTATTGATACCGAACTCCTTTTTGAGAATCTCTGATATCTTGCAATATGACTTTTTTCAATGTTACTCAGCATGTTTAAAGAACAAAAAAGGAAATGATGTAGTTGTGGATACATCATTTCCTCCTCTTTTATAATTTTAGTTTTGTACCGATTGTCGTTTTCTTTTTTGTCCGAAGGTATTGAACCGATAGGCAATATATGCCATAAAATATACGTTAGATGTACTGGATTCTCTGTCGGTGATAGAATTCTCGGAAATGGAACGTTCCGAACTTTCATTCTCACGAAGTATATCATATAGGTGAAATCGGACGGTTGCCTTTTTTTCTTGAGGAAGCTTTTCGATATTTGTGCGTTCCATAGGGTGCGGTTAGTATCATTTTTACCGCCATATCCTCTTTTTAATCTACAATTGATATTGGATGAGATTTTTTATATCCCAAGGTAAGTTTAAGTTTGCTTCAGTTCCGAATGTATAATCAAATGTTTCCCGTCGGTTCTCTTTTTTTTTGATAGAATGTTCTGATTTTCGATATCTGACTTCTGCAGATAACTCAAAGTCAATCAGGTCGCTACGGTAGCTTCCTTTTTTAAACGTTCTGATAAAAAAGAGGTTAGTTGTATTACTTTTTAACTGCATCTGACTCTTTGTTGAGCACAGTAAAACCGACAGAGTTGCCGTAATTGGCATTTGTATATGTGTTTACTGTGAATTTTTTGTTAGATAATGGGGTGCTGAAAGTGAATGAACCGTTTATTCTCCAGTTCCCATTCACATTTGTCGGTTGGGTAGTCCGGCCTCCGGTATTTTCGTCATATGTCACAATGCGGGTTGTGCTATTTATAGTATTACTATATGAGAAGTTAGCATTGAAACTACGCAATGTTTCTGTGAAATAAGTGTTGAATGTTGCTGATATATTGTTATTGAATGATGGTTTAAGTTCGGGGTTAGCGAGCCGTATGTTTAAAGGATCAGAAATATCTTTTTTTCTATATAAGTCGGTCATACTGGGTTGTGCTGTTCTCCCATGATAGTTTATTCTTAAGGTCGTTTGTTTAGAGAAGGTATATTTAAAGTTTATGGTGGGGGAGTAGTTTATTGCATTTCTGGATAAATATTCAAAGGTCGTATCTCGCATATAGCTTTTTATTGGCCGTTTTTTGCGCCTCAACTTCTATACCTATATTATAAAAATAGTTGGTGCGGATAGTACGGAAAAATATGCCGGTTTGGTGAGTGGAATATTTATTTTTGTAGCAATCACTGTGCGCTGTGTCAGGATATTGACTGTATGTATCTTCTTGTTTATCCCAGTCATAGGCATATTTTTCAGAGAGTGAGGAACGGTGTTGATAGCTATAATTAATTTCGATAAACCGATTGGTAAATACAGGTTCCATATATGTTATCTGAACTTGATATTTATTGTTATTGTCAAGTTTTTCAATCCATTGATTCAAAGCTTTTTATACTATCACCATACTTTAAGTAATAAGTATTCGAAAGACTGTATCGATCGGAATTGCCGTCATCCAGATCGTAATAAAGACGTAAGGCGATGTTTCTTCCTTTTACTGTTCAATTTGCGATTCAACTGCAAAGAGCCATTAGTGGAGAATCTGTCATTCGTTTGGCGGTTTGTGGCTTCTTTCCGGTTGATAGGAGTTGACTCGTTGTTGAGCGTTTCTGAGAAGTTGCCTGAATTGGAATTTCCTTTGGAAAAATTAAACGTCGGTCGATACATAATAGTGGTGAGGCTGTCTAATTTCCATTCGAAACGAAAATTAGCGGAAATAGCACTTGTCTTTCCATCGGATTGGTTGTTCTGCAGGGAAAACTGAGAAGTGTTGTCTGACAAAAAAGATTCTGTATGACGCTTGCTCCATGAATTGCGTTTATTTTCCCGGACTTCAATACTACCTCCATATTTGAGTTTCTGGGTATTCTGAGAATAATTGGCACCTATTCTTTGATTGGAATTAATCCCATTGTCGTTGGCGGTACCACTTGATTGATAAGTTCATTTTGTTTTTTTTGAAACGATTTGCCATTCCCTTCGCTCTATAACGGTCGCCATTTCCATCTCCTGCTTCAAAGTTACCGTTCCATCCTTTTTTCATGCTTGGTTTTACGCGTAAGTCGAGTACCATTTCTTCTTTACCGTCATCAACTCCGGTGATACGTGCCATGTCTGATTTTTTTTGGTAAGTTTTTAGTTGATCTATCATATCGGCTGGCAGTTCTTTTAAAACCGTATTGGGGTCGTTAAGGAAGAATTCTTCTCCGTTCATCATGATTTTTTTGACTTCCTGACCATTAATGATTAATTTCCCTTCTTCGTTTATTTCGGCTCCGGGTAGCTTTTTGACTAGTTCTTCCAGTGCAGCACCTTCACTGACACGGTAAGCGGAAGTATTATATGCGGTTGTATCACCTGTGACGACAACAGGCGGGGCTTGGGCTACAATGACGGTTTCGTTAAGAAGTACAGCATCGGGTTTCCCTCAACTCTATTTTGCCTAGTTGAATAATAGTCTGGGTTGTGTTTATTTGCAGAGTCTTATATTCGGTAGTGAAGCCTATGAAAGAAATTTTTAGCAAAAAACGTCCCGGGAGAGTTGTGAGTGAAAATTTTCCCTGTTCCAAGCTGGAAATGCCTTTTACATAATTACTGTCGGGCAAGGATAACAGTTGTATGGTAGCTTGCTCAACAGGGAACTGGGTGTCTTTTTCCAGAATAGTCCCCTGTACTGTGACACGTTGAGTCTGTGCTTGAATATAAGCAGTATTGATGTATGATATAATTAATGTTATTAGTAGTATAAAAAAAGTCGTTTTATTCATAAGGTCTCCCGTTATGAGGTGTTTTAGTGTTTATGGTATTTCTTGCAAATATCTTGATTTTTTCTGTAAAAAAGAGTTCATAAAATGATAAATAAAGTTCATTTGAACGATATTCATACCCTTTTGACTTATTTGAGGACCTTTTGTTTACGCATAATTTACCTCATCTTTGCACCGTACTCAGTTTTCAATAGGTATTATTTTAGTTTTTAGGAACACTTGGATTATTTTCAAATTCGCTGTCGGTTGAATGGAAACATTAGCCGATAGTGAATTCTCTTTATTAAATATGAGATATATCATGAAAACAATAGATAGAAAATGAAGAAACCTTTATTGTATTTACTTATTTTAGTAGTGGCTGTTCTTGGCAGCTCATGCTCTCAATCTTCGGAGGGCACATTTGAAGTGGGGAAGAATACTTTCTTGCTGAATGGAAAACCGTTTGTTGTAAAAGCGGCAGAGATTCATTATCCGCGTATCCCGAAAGAATATTGGGAACATCGTATTAAAATGTGCAAGGCACTGGGTATGAATACGATTTGCTTGTATGTGTTCTGGAATTTTCATGAACCGGAAGAAGGAAGGTATGATTTTGCCGGACAGAAAGATATAGCTGCGTTTTGCCGTTTGGCTCAAGAGAATGGGATGTATGTCATA
>VOFJ01003451.1_pt1 | contig 11851 bp, 18 predicted proteins | sample 5384081 | NCBI WGS metagenome assembly VOFJ01 (sample SAMN12384729, study PRJNA508395) | human gut metagenome | isolation source: healthy gut I | host: Homo sapiens | reverse complement strand
TTTGTGGCGCCACCAAAACCAATAAAACCAACCTGTTCACGCTTTACAGTGAAACCAAGGCACGGGGTGCTTCGGTACGGGAGCATGAGCAGGGCGTTCCGTTCCTGTTCTATAACTGGAACAAGTATGTCAACCGGAACAATCCGAATGAGACCATCGACCGCACCGCCTATCTCCAATTGGACGAAGAGCATAAGGCACAGTTCAAGGGTGTCCACAACCGGGAGATCCGCACGCTTTTCAATATCGACCAGACGACGCTGCCCTACGTGGACAAGCCGGCTTACGAGGATGCGGTAAAGCAGGACGGCAGTGTTCAGGAAAGAGGATATGCCGAGGCGGACAACCGCAGGTTGCGCACTCGGTTCAACGACTTTCTATTGAAAATGCGGGACAACCTCGTTCCCGTGCGCTCGGACGGTAGCGGAGTACCTCATTACGAGACGGACAAAGATGCGGTCTATATGCCGCGCCAAAAGGATTTTGAGCATTACCACGATTATGTGCAGGAAGCCTTGCGGCAGATTGTGAGTGCCACAGGACATCAACAACGGCTCGCCCGTGAAGGCATGGTCATGAAGAACGGTGTGGCTCCGTCGGAGGATGCGGTAAAATATGAAAGGTTGGTTGTGGAACTGGCTTCGGGTATCAAGATGTTGGAACTGGGACTGCCCGCGCGTTTGTCCGATGCAAGCCTGAAGACGGTGGATTACTGGTGTCGGGAGTTCAAGGAGAACCCGTGCATGATGGACGCCCTCGAAAGCGACGTGAACAATGCGCTTGATGTTATCCGAAAAGCGGAACGGGGCGAGAAAATTGAGTACGCCACCCTGCGAAACAGACGGCAGACCACGGCCATGCAGGAACAGATGCCCAAGCATTACTTTGTGGCGAATGAAATCCGCCAGCACCCGGACAAGGCGGCGAAAAGCATCGTCCTCGTCATAGACAGGGAGGCAAAATCGGCAGATGTCATTTTGCCGGCAGGAGCTTCGACCGAGGCGAACAACGAGATTCCCGGCATGAACAAGGGACGTATCGAACGGGCATTGCAGAAAGAGGGTATCGAGCAGGTGCGTTTCTATAATACTGACGGTGCATTGGGCTACAGACCCGATGACAGCTATTTCAATGAAAAAATGGTGACACTGGCCCGGTTAAGGAACTACACGTTGGAAAAGCTCTCCACGCTGGACGTGTCGGAGGCTGTCAGGACGGGCGAATGAGGTCGGGTTCGATGCCGTGCAGATGATTCAGGATGACAAGAACCGTTGGGCACTCTATATCAAGCCGGAAAACAAGGAGGGGTACAGCGTCTATCCCGACAAGGAGGATGTGAACCGTTTTTTCTCCACGCTCAAGCAGGCGATGGACAACATCGACAAGGTACGGATGGAGCTGGCGCACAAGTATTATGCACTGGCGGAGGTCAAGCCCGACCTGAAAGTGGATTTGTTCGGCAGCGATACGCCGGAGATTGACCTGAACCGTATTCAGCGTGTTGCCATCTTCAAGACCAGGCAGGATGGAATCCAGTGTGTGGCAACCATCGACGGACAAAAGCTGCAGCCCCGCAGCGTCACTCCGCAGCAGTGGCAACGGATGTGGGTGGCGGAAGACCGGGACGGCTACAAGCGGCATTTGGCGGCTACGCTGTTTGCCGATGTGCTGCAAAAGGGACAATCCGTCGGGGAACAGAAAGCGGAAGAGCAGGTACGGCAACAGAATGAGGTGGTGGCGGAAAATCGGTCGGAAGAGACGAATGATGAAAATATGTCTCCGAAACGGCAGTTTTGGGACAACCTCAAGGAAAGCATCCCGACGCCCTGTATCTGATTCGTGCAGGAGAAGTGTACCGGCTTTATAATGAGGATGCGGCAAAGGGAGCAAATATACTGGGAATTACGGTCAAGGAATATCCGGAACATGGATTTTCGACTTTCGCAGAGTTCCCAAGGACGCAACTGGACAGCTATCTGCCCAAACTTGTCCGTGCCGGTGAGCGTGTCGCCATCAGTGAGATAGAGCTACAGGATAAACGGCAGGACGAGCAGGAAACACATAGGGGTATTCATAGATAAGGAGTGACGATTATGAGCAAGAATCAGGAATATGCACTGCAATACGCGGATTATGCGATGGCACAGATGCGCAGGTATGGCATTCCGGCTTCCGTCACATTGGCGCAAGGCATACTGGAAAGCAGCAACGGACAGAGCCGTCTGGCGAGGAACGAGAACAACCATTTCGGCATCAAGGCGACACCCTCGTGGATTGCCGGAGGCGGCAAATACGGAATCTACACCGATGATAAGCCGAATGAAAAGTTCTGCAGCTATGACAGCGTGGGTGATTCATACGAGCATCACTCCCGCTTTTTGAAGGAGAACAGCCACTATGCCGGTTGCTTCAAACTCTCCCCGGACGATTACAAGGGATGGGCACAAAGCATTGAGAAAGCCGGTTACGCCACAGGCGGCAAGTATGCCGAGAACCTGCAAAAAATCATTGAGCAGAACGGCTTGCAGAAGTATGACAGACAGGTGATGCAGGAGATGGCGGCACAAGGCCGGCAGTTCGGGGTAGAACACAATCCGCTCCAGACTTCCGAGAGTGCGGAACATGGAACGGGGTATTCGTTCCCGGTGGAACGGGAGGAATTTCTGTTCATTACCTCTCCGTTCGGAACACGGCAAGACCCGTTGGACAGCACAAAGCAACAGATGCACAAGGGCGTGGATATACGTTGCAAAGGCGATGCGGTACTGGCTACGGAGAGCGGCGGCAAGGTCGTGGCGGTAAACCAGAACAAGAATACGCCCGGCGGCAAGTCGCTGACGGTGGAATATGCCCGGACGGACGGCAGCAAGGTACAATGTACCTATATGCACCTCAAGGAGATTTCCGTCAAGGTCGGCGATACGGTACAGGCCGGCGGACGGCTCGGCACATCGGGCAATACGGGAACACGGACGACCGGGGAACATCTGCATTTCGGTGTGAAGAATATCTATGCCGACGGGACGAAACGGGATATAGACCCTGCGGCGTATCTGGCTGAAATCGCACAGAAAGGACATATCAAATTGCAAATGCTGCACAACGGGAATGACCTGCTCGCCAAATACAAGGCGGCGGAAGATACCGTGCCTGAAAAGAACCTTTCGCCCGACGGATGGATGAAAAAACTCCTTTCGTCGGAGGATAGCGGTGTAGGAATGTCGGGATGCAACGACCCGATTGTGGAGATGGCGATGACCGCTTTCGCCTCTCTGATGCTGCTGGCCACACAGATTGACAACCGGAACGAAGAGGAACAGAAGGCGATGATATCCGCCGCGATGGATCTTCGTACCATCGACCTGAAGCCGTTGTTGCCGATGAAGAACTGCGACCTGACTATCGGCGAGAACGGCAAGGCCATTCTGAAAGCGGACAACGGGGAACTGCGTGTCTCGCGGGAGCTGACCGCTTCCGAGCTGAACCGGTTATCTGCCACGTTGAACAACGGCACACTCACGGAAGAGGCCAAGCGGATGCGTGTAACCGGTATGCTGAATACGGTTATCCTGTCGGAAGCGGCCTCACAGAATTTCGAGCAAGGGATGTCCCGGCAACAGGGACAGACGGAAAACCTGCGAAGATAAAGGCATGGCGATATGATAAAATGCGTGATGATACAGCTATGCAAGTGTCTGGCGGGAGTTTCCCTCCTTGCGTTGCACCTCCGGTTCTGCTACCTGCTGTTGGGATGGATCGGGACGCTCGTTGTCGTGGGCGTGCAATTAGCCATCGCCGGATGGATGGTCTGGGCGATGATACGCGCACCCGACTGACCGCACCCTACAACAGTTCAACATCAATCAACCCATGTATCACTTGTCCGGATGATCCATGTATCATTAAAGACAAAAAACAGATGATTAAATGTAATGTTACGGTATGCGGCGTTATCGGCCGCGATGCGTCGGTTCGCAAGAATAAAGAAGAGAAAGAATTTCTGGTGTTTCCGCTCCGGGCACAGATTCCGGCAACGGGTGGCGGGCACACTATCGAGGTGGATGTCCGCAAGGAGTGCAGTCAGGAAGAAGCCGCCGGTTATCGGAACGGCTCCCGTGTAGAAGTGAGGGGTACGATGTATCTCAAACGTCGGGGTGACAAGCTCTATTTCAACCTGTTCGCCGATGAAATATGCAATGCCGCCACAGATGATGCGGATTGCGTCAAGGGTGAGCTGGCATTTCGTGGTAAGGTCGGCCAGAACATCGAGGAAAAAAGGGATAAGAAAGACCAGCCTTATACGGTGTTCTCGGCGTTTAGCGCAGAGAAGGTCGATGACGGCTTCGAGTACCAGTGGGTGCGCTTCTTCTGTTTCGGTAAGGAGCGCGAAGCGTGGCTGCAGCCGGGTGTAAAGGTGGATGCCAAAGGTGAAATGAACCTGTCGGCACATAACGGGAAAATCAATCTTTCTTGCAAGGTGGAGGAACTGACGCAATATGTGGCGGATTCGTCTAACTATAATCAGTAAGTAATATGGCCGGTTACAGAAAGAAGAATGCCGACGGGCCGAACAGCGAGGACAAGGCTCTCGACCTGTTCGCCGAAATGATGATCGAGAAAATCGAGGGCATTCAAAAGAACTGGAAAAAGCCTTGGTTTACCGAGGGTGCGCTACAGTGGCCCCGCAACCTTCACGGGCGCGAGTACAACGGCATGAATGCTTTTATGCTGCTTTTGCACTGCGAGAAAGAAGGGTACAAGATTCCCCGTTTCTGCACCTTCGATTGTGTTCAGAAGCTCAATAAGTCCGGCAAGGATGGAGAGGAACTGCCGCGTGTCTCCGTGCTTCGTGGCGAGAAGATCCTTTCCGGTCATGCTCACCACGTTCACTTGTATCCATAAGGAGACCAAGGAGAAAATCAAGTATGACGATTACAAGAAACTCTCCGATGACGAAAAGGAACAATACAATGTCTATCCGAAGATGCAGGTGTTCCGGGTCTTCAATGTCGCGCAAACTAACTTGCAGGAAGCGAGACCGGAGCTGTGGCAAAAACTGGAGCGAGAAAATTCGCGTCCGGCAATCGAGGAGGGCGAGCATTTCAGTTTTGCCCCAGTCGATACGATGATAAGGGATAACCTGTGGATTTGTCCGATTACGCCGAAATATCAGAATGACGCCTACTATTCCATCACGAAGAACGAAATCATCGTACCCGAAAAGGAGCAGTTCAAATCGGGAGAATCGTTTACGGGACACTGTTCCACGAGATGACGCACTCGACCGGAGCAGAAAACGTACTTGACAGGTTCAAGCCGACTACTTTCGGTTCTCCTGAATATGCCCGTGAGGAACTGGTGGCAGAGTTAGGCAGCGCACTGGTCGCACAGCGTTACGGCATGACCAAGCATATCAAGGAGGACAGTTGCGCGTATCTTAAAGGTTGGCTCGATGAGCTGAGGGAATCGCCGCAATTCATCAAGACAACGCTCCTGGACGTGAAAAGGGCAACCTCGATAATTACCCAGAAGGTGGATAAGATAGCGCAAGAGCTGGAACAAAATGTCGGCGAGAAGCAGGAAAACGGAGCGGCAGCAAAGGAGAAGACATTTTATTCCTCTGTCGCGTATCTCCAATTTTCGGATGACACGAGGCCGCTTGACGAACTCGGGAGAAAGGCGATTGCGAGGGATTGCTGACGCTTGCCAAGGAGTATTACGACGGCAATGGCATCAACGAACAGCATACTTATTTATCGGCCACGAACAACAAGGGTGACAGCCTTATTGCCGAGGATGAGAATTTCGCTGTCGTGTACAACGGGAGTGTCGGGGGAACCTACGAGGTGATGTTGAAATTCACGGAGCAGGAAATCCGCGACCATATCCGGCGTTACGGAACCGACCGCGCCAGCGATGATGTGAAAGAGGTGGCCAAGGATATGGCGGCGGAAGAGTTTGATGTCCTGAAACATCAGAAACTCCCGATGTTCGAGATGCCGAACGGAAAACATCTGTTCGTCTGGTATAACAGGGAAACCGACACGCTCAATGCCGGACCGTTTACCGGTACGGATATACCCGACAGACACCGCTTCGCTTACAACCATTGTCTGTCGATGGAAGCCAACCTGCAAAGCGTGAACGAGAAACTGGAGGGTATGGAAGAATACCAGGCCGAAGTGCAAGAGGAAAGCTACATCAGCGGTCTGCACCGATAACGGAAACGAGTGTGAGGTGGCGTTGAAGTGAAGCCACCTCACATTCTTATACATTACATTAAGACAACAGTTTGTCAATCATTGACTGTAGCTGTGACATATCGCAATATTGATTGATACCACCAGTATAATCCTTTACGTGCCGGGCAGTCCGTATCAGGAACGAATCAAGTTCTATCTTTACCCCACCGTCCATCCGCGCATCCGAAGAATGGCTTATGTACACGAATTTACCGTTACGCTCAATAAAGCAACTTGTAAGGTAATGCCCCTTGCTCTCGGCTACAACTGCCGCATCCACGGCTTTTTGCATATTTGGATATTTCACTCAACAACGCCGTTTGGAAGTTATTGTATTCCTTTGATACATAATTCCCTGCATCTGCAAGGACAGAAGATTGCCATTTGGTATAAAAAGTCTGTGTCATATTCTTTCAATTCTAATTCTGTAAATAAATTAGGCACATAGCAATAAAAGCATTGAATTTATAGTATTCAATTAACGACATTTAAGCAATTACCATGATGTTTTCAGAGACCAAAGTTACGGAGATTTATCGTATAGCAGATGATTTTTGCAAAGAAATTGCTCAATTTCAGGGAAAATATATGGTTGAATGAATATTCCATGCCCCGCTCCTTTAAATACAACTTTATTTCCAACTCCCTTTCTACCATAACAACATACTGTTTTTTTTGAAAGAAGCCCGCCATTGATGTATGTTTTTCAAAGACGGGCAACTGGCTATATTTGAATTATACTCACGTTAAATAGCTTTCCCAGTTCTCTTTGTCGATAGTTAATTTGTTCATTTCCCAATCGTATTCCACTTCCGGCATATCAGCATAAGGGAAATACACGGTATAGCCTATCTGTCCGTAGGAGCAATGTAATGGTATGACGCAAATATCCTGACCACAGTAAGGTTGTGGCGTACAATATTTCTTCCAATCAAAACGGCCTGCAATTATATTGCAGCAGAGTAATTTTAGAGCCATTATACCTTTCCAACTCTGAAAATCCGTCTTACAACTTGTCCTTTCCATAATGAATATCATTTAATGTGCTATGTTATAATAAATTTCGGGTTCGCTCGATACATTGTAGATGTAATTGCCACAACGTACCAAAAGGGCGTTTTTGCCATAATACAGTTCTTTCATTCCGGTGATGCTTCCTGTCTTGTGGAAATTTGGAAAGCGGCTTATTCCTGTCCTTTCCGCATCTTTTGTGTAAAGTGTTTTCATTCTCATGCTATTGCTTTTTTTAATGTTTCATACAGGGTTTCTATCATTTTCTCGGCTTCTTCCATATCGGTTACGATGTCTTTGATGTGGTAGGGCGCACCGTTTTTGCCGTGCCCGTCATTGCCTATCCACAGGTAGGTTTCATAGTCGGGGTCGAAGCCTTCGTAGAAATTTTCCAATTCACACAGAAACCTGTCGAAATCCCCGTCTTTCATTTCAACAGAGACGTTGAAATCCTGCCCTTTGGGCGTATATTGCTGAAAATCGAACACCACTCTATTTTCGTACTTCGTTGTCGATGCTTGCCAGCCCAATCCTGTGGCTACTGCGATAATTTGTTCTGTTGTTGTCATCGTTTCGTTTTTTTATTTCCCTTTGTTCCGAGCTTTTCAGCCCGCCGCAGGGTCGGTTTTTATGTGCGATACCCGACGGCGGAAGCAAGAACCGCAAACAAGGAACCGCCGATGAAATTTTATGAAATACCGGGATCTGTGATTTCGGAAAGTTTTCGTCAAATTTCAGCAAGGTAGCTCTGCGATACTTGGTCAGCCGTTCGTCCGCCGTACCTTTGCACGGTAAAAACAGCCTGTGGCGGTGACGGGCTTCGAGGAAATGATAATCCGACGGTATAAAAGGGAGAAGCAAACTATAAACGTCCTGCCTGCTCATGGCATATAAATGGCTGATTGGGCTATTCAAGTGAAGATAGCTGCCTACAAAAGTATGCGGCAACGGCCGGAATATAAACAACCACCTGTCCCGATTGGCAGGTGGTTGACCGACAGCAGCCGGTATCAGGCGGTCATACGTTTTCGGACAAGTGCGATGTTCTTATGCACAAGGTTCATAATCCGTTTATGGTATTTCGTATTTTTGTTACACAGCAGCCCTCTCGACTGCAGCACCTTGAATGTTTCGAGGCTCAACTCTACGGTCTCGACCCTCTTGTTTTCTATCCGTGCGGAGAATACCAGCGTATTCGGCTTGAGGTAATACTCGCACTGTCCTACGCAGTGATGCAACGCATTGCCCTCGTCGTAGTAGGCTTCCACGCTGTCCAGCACACGGACGACTATCGTCCCGTCCGTGAACTCCAGACCGAAGAACTTGCCTTTCAACTCCCTGAAACGTGCCTCGTTTTCCCTTGCCCGTTTCATCTGCTCCATGCGTTTTTTTGCTCTTGGAGAATACGCACCTTGTTCTGGTACTTGTCGTGTTCGGCTTTCAAATCGGCAGGGCAAACATAGTGGGCGTTGTGCAAGTCTTTGCCGCACCTGTCGAGCATACGGAGATAATCTGTCCATATTCCCATGTCTTTTATCCGATACTTCTGGCGTAACACGATTTTGTAGGACGGCCAACAGAAATCCAAATCCTGCGGGTGGTCTATAAAATACTTGAGGTCGCGTTTACGTCCGCTTTTGAGTATCGTTTCCACACGGCTGTCAGACAGCAGAGCTTTCATCAGCTTTTGCGGGGCGATGTCGGCGAACGAACCTTTCAAACCATTGCGTCGTAATTTCGGAATAGATGTATATCTCGGATAAACGTAACAATCCGCAATATATTTATAAACATAGTTGTCGTTCCGCAGTTCCAATCCCGACCCGTACAGAAAACAATCCAAGTAACGTCCCATTGCCCGTTGTAAGGCCGTCAGAGCAGTTTTACCGTTCTCGTCCAACCAATACCTCGCCACTTCGCACACGTCCGTCCGAGCTTTCCGGCTCTTGTGATAATAAACGGTCATTCTGAAAATCCGCTGTACCTGAAATCCGTCCTGTGTGGTGATGACGGAAAAATAACTTTTCTCGTCCGTCTTGCGGCAAAGCGTGTCTTTGAGCGTCAGTTTGGCATGGCAGTTCGGACAATGGCAATGTTTAGTTTTTTCGTCTCGTTCCACCGATACCCGCAATCGAGGCAGGTCGTTTGTCCGCTGGGCGTGCGAAAAGCGTAATGTCCGACGGTATGACGGAACGCCCATTCTGTTTGCTTCTCCGTGATAGGCAGTAACCGCCTGTTGGCGGCTACTACCTTATGTTGGAATTTCGTTCGTGCTTTCATGGTCAGAAATCGAAAAGTGAAAGTTCTGTTTGGTTGCTCTGTGCGGCTTTGGCAGTCGGCTTCGGCTTGCTGTGGCGTTGCTGTATCTTGCGCATTTCTTCCTCCTGATAGGCTTTCAGCGCCTCCTTTCGTGCCTGTGCCTTTTTCTTCTTCGGTCAGTTCTACTTTGTGGTTGACCACGACACCGCAGCTAATGGGGTTTCCTACGTCGATGTTGTCTTCATCATAGTAATGAATGGCGAGCGACCACACCTCGTCGTCAGTCATTCCGCAACAGCCGCTTGCCTTTACTTGATTGAGAATAAACGTGATACAATCGTCCAAGTTCTTGTTTTCTTTGGCATAGGAGACAGCAAAAAGTTCGTCTGTCTGCGCCCTGCCGTCCAAGTATTCCTTGATAGTCTGTTTGAAATGTTCCGTACCTTTCATCGTTTTGCATTTTGAGGTTAAAAATGATAGTCGATAACACCGCCGATATAGAGTAGCGTGCCGGGTTCAAATTCGCATACCTGCCGCAGGAACTCGTAGGATTGCTCGGCGTGGGATTGCAATCCCTCTTCGTCCATGTAGAACCAGTAGGCGGTATCGAGCGGGTTTTTCAGAAATTTTTCAAGCTGATAGACCGGGCCAATCCATTCCTGTACGCTTTCGGGGGTAATGGCTTCCGCCCTGCTTCGAATGTCTGCGACAAACTCTTCTCTCCATTGTGCCGCACCGCCATTGTAGCGTATGGTATCGTCGGAAACAAGTTCGAACATGCCTTTGGGCAGAATGTTGTTTACCAAGTTGTCGATATGGTACTGGCGTTCTTCGTCGTCAATCTCGGCACAATAATCGAAAAAGCTGTCATCGCCTTGCATGAGGGTGTCCTCGTTCATGTAGTCGTCCTTGTCCACTCGTGTTCGAGTAATTTGAAAAATCTTGCTGTGCATAACCTTGAATTTTAATTTGTTGAACTTGCTTTTCTTTTCCCTCCCTTCGGAAGCCTTTCGGCTTTCCTTGCCGGGAGAGATTTTACATGCAAGCCAGACAGCGGGGAAAGGACGGAAAGGCAAGCAAACGGCCGGGAATTTCACGGAATACCCAACCCGACAGGCACGGCATGTCGGGGAACTGAAAGGCCATCTTTGATTTGCGGAAGGCTGCCGGGCAAATTCAAGAGCCGTTAGCACAGTGGTGCTTGACGCCGGACGACCGCTGTACCTTTGCATGGGAAAATCTAACCGGCGAGGGAGCGACGACAGGATAGTAAGAGGAATGTAATATGGTTAGAATAACCACATAAAAAAGTGGCAAATTGTTTGTGAATTGATATAACCCTGTTATTGTTAAATTCTGCGTACCATTTTGTTGTATGGTAATAAAGTAGTATTTGCATAAAATTAATGATTATGGTTATAACGATTAAGAATATTCCGGTTTTGGAAGGTGCTACGGCAGAAGATTTCGTGCGTAATGCAGAAAAGAATGCCGTAAAGGTAACTCCACAGTTGTCCGTGGCGGCCAAGAAACGGCTACAAAAGGTATTGGAGAAATCCCGTTCATTCCGATTCAACTAACAATGGACGGGATTTCTTTATACGATGATTGCGTCATGCCTGCCTATATAGGGAAGTGCGGGAAAAGTGTCTCCCTTTCACTTGCGGCGAGGATGATCTTGATGATTTTTTCCTTCATGATGCCGATTTATATGCGGATGAACTTTTAGGGAAAACTTATTGTTGGGTGACGACTGAATTTCCGCACCGTATTGTAGCGTTGTTTACCTTGGCTAATGACAGCATCAAGACCAAATTAATCTCTTCCAATGACAAAAAAAATCGTTTGTAACGTAATATCGTAAACCCAAAACGTGGGCGTAGCTACCCGGCTGTACTGATAGGAAGACTGGGGGTAAACCGGGAATATCAGGGCACACCGAGCCATGTAGGACAGCAACTGATGACCTTTATAAAAGACTGGTTCCGTCACGAGGACAATAAAACGGGATGCCGCTTTATCGTAGTGGATGCGTACAACGAGGAAAGGGTGCTTAAGTATTACGACAAAAACGGCTTTCTTCCTCTATACAAGACAGAAGAGATAGAAAAGCAATATTTATGACATTCCACAAGACGCACCTTTGAAAACGCGCTTGCCATATAAAGGACTGATATAACTTGAATTTGACAGAAACGGTCTCGGAATAATCATTCGAGGCCGTTTTTTATGTGCATATTATGCAGTCGCCAAATGCGGTCATAAGGTTCAAGTTATATAATTTACTGAATAGCAATTTCTTTTCTAATCAGGAAAAGAGTTTATTGATAGTTTTTTTT